>Ga0315298_1007387_pt1 | contig 14487 bp, 10 predicted proteins | sample WHS_1_MG_FD_203077 | JGI IMG/M metagenome (GOLD analysis project Ga0315298, IMG submission 203077) | Extremophilic microbial mat communities from Washburn Hot Springs, YNP, Wyoming, USA - WHS_1_MG | ecosystem: Environmental > Aquatic > Thermal springs > Hot (42-90C) | place: USA: Wyoming... | reverse complement strand
CCCGTGGGATCTGCCCAACCGGAAGCGATGCGCCCGGCATTGGTAAGGTTGCGCCAGCAAGCCGGCCTAGGGCGCGAGATGATCGTCTTTTTGCTAGATGAGGCCGACCAACTTGCCCGAGCCGACCGAGAGGAGTACGGGGGCCTTTTACGCGTCTTTCGCTCGCTCGACCAAGAAGGGCTGTGTCGCTTCGTCTTGGCCGGCGAACGCCACCTGTATGGCGCCCTTCATGACTCCGCCTCGCCCCTGTATAACGCCTGGCGAACCCTGCGGTTGGGCTACCTTTCGGAGAGGGACGTCCAACGCATCGTGAGTGAGCCGATGCGCGAGATGGGCCTTTCGTGCGAAGATGAGCCGGCCCTCGTGCAGGCCGTTATCGAAATGACGGCCTGCCACCCCAATTTGGTGCAGGCCGTTTGCCAAATGCTCATTCGGCGCATCAATGTGCGAGGAGACCGCCTCATCCACCGTGAGGATATCGAGGCCGTGCGCCACGACCCAGCCTATCCGGACCTCTTTTTAGAGGTTGTATGGGGCAACGCCTCCCCCTTGGAGCGGTTGATCTCCATCTTGATGGCCGAGGTCCCTCTCTTTACGGTGGCGGACGTGCGAGAAGCCCTGGCCGCCCAGGGTTGCCCCACCGGAACGGCGGAAATCGAACGAGCGCTCACCAACCTGGACCTGATCGCCCTCATTCGGCGGCAAGGCGGGGCCTATGCCCAAGGGGCGCCTATCTTCGCCAAACTCCTTCGAGAGTCGAACCTCGGCGAGACGTTACGCGAGGGCCTGATGGAGACGTTGAGGAAGGAAGGAACACACCCGGCCGATTAGGCCTCGCCGAGCCAAAGGTGGTGAGGAAGGATATCCGCACGGCCGATGACCTTGAGGGCCTCGGTAGAGGCCTCTGCCTTGAAGGCGCTGATGTGAACATAGCAGACGTTCGGCGCACGACCATACTTTTCTCGGTAGCGCCGCGCAGCGCGCTCGATTTTCGCCTCAAGGGGGCGATCCGCGCTATCGTCAAACCACAGCATCCCCACGCGCAGGGTCATCCTTTCGCCTCCTAGGGTCGCTTCTGGTAGCGGGGCGATCTGGGCGCATAGCCCCCGCCTAATGGCTGTGGGCAGAGCCTTTTTGGTGAATGCGGATACACGGGCGGGCGACTTGCGCCCAGATCGCCTTTTCATCCCCTAGGATAACAGAACATTTGTTCTATGTCAAATGGGACAAATCCCCTTTGGCTTGCCTGCCAAAGCAAGCCGAATACAATCGAGCCACATCGCACAACGAGAGGAGGCGTGATGAAAGAGATCATCATCCCTGAGGGAACGGATCCTTCGGCCTTGCCCTTTTCACCCGGCGTTAAGGTAGGGAACCTTCTTTTTCTCTCTGGCTCGGCAGGGATTGGTAAAGATGGCCGCGTGCCCGGGCCGGATATCGAATCTCAAGCGCGGCAGGCCTTCGAAAACTTGGGCGAGGTGCTCAAGGTGGCGGGGTCCTCGTGGGAAAAGGTTGTCAAGGTAACGTGCTATCTCACTCACCCTGAGCGCGATTTGGCCGGCTGGAATAAGGTCTGGAAGGAATATTTCCCCACGAACCCACCGGCTCGCGCCACGGTAGGCGCCTCGCTCCTTAACCCAGAGTGGCTGATCGAGATTGACCTCATCGCTACGGTCTAGGGCACCGAGGGGTCAGGCCATGCCCCACAAGGTAGGCTGAAAAGCGGGGCGCTTGCCGCCGAGGAGGATAAAGGGGGCAGCGCGTTCGGCGAGGGCTTGGGGTAGGCCTAGGTGTGTCAGATCGCGGAGTTTTCCCTCTCGGCGTCGCTTCAGGATGCGATTGGCAAAGCGTGGGCCGATGCCGGGGATACGCAAGAGTTCCTCGCGGCTGGCCGAGTTTACCTCGATGGGGAAGCGCTCCGGATGGGCCAGCGCCCACAGGAGTTTGGGGTCGGCCCGAGCGGGGAGGTTACCCGTTTCGTCGAAGATCAAGTCGTCGAACGCGAAACCGTACTGTCGGAGCAGAAAATCCGCCTGGTAGAGGCGATGTTCTCGCCACAGGGGCGTGGCCGGGTGATCCTCCAGGGGCGTCTCGGGGATGGGCTGGAACGCGCTGTAGAAAGCGCGGGCCAGGCCAAGGTCGCGGTAAAGCCGCGTAGCCGTGGCGAGGATCTCCCGGTCGGATTCGCCCGCTGCGCCCACTACGAATTGCGTCGTCATGCTCACCGAAGGGGCCAATGCGCTGCGCAGGCGGTGGGCCATCTCCAATGTGCCAAGGAGTTGCTTTTCGAAATCCTTGTTGCGGCTTAGGGCGCTCAAACGCGCGGCGCTGGGCGCCTCCAGGTTGACGGAAACGCGGTCAGCCAATTTGATGGATTCGGCGATGCTCGCCTCATCGGCCCCCGGCAAGATTTTGAGGTGGACGTAGCCACGGAATTGGTAGCGGCGGCGCACCAGTTCGACCGTGGCGAGCATCCGCTCCGTGGCCTGGTCCACCCGGCCACAGACCCCCGAACTGAGAAAAAGGCCCTCCGCGTGGCCGCGCTGGACGAGTTCGGCAAAGGCGCGGGCCAGTTCATCGGGCTGGAAGGTTACGCGGCAGGTGTCTCGCCCGCTGCGGTGGGCGCAGTAGGCACAGTCGTTCTGGCAGGCGTTGGATTGCAGCACCTTGAGCAAGCGCACACGCTTCCCATCGGGCCGCACGGCGGGGTAAATCCAACGGCCGATGTCGTCGCGCACGCGGTGCATCTGCGTGCCACAGCCCTGGCAGGCATCGTATTGCGCGGCCTGGCCGAGCACATCAAGTTTTTGCCAGAGGTCCATTCCCCACGCTCCTATGGGAAAAGGGATGTGAGATTTTCTATAAAAAAGAATAGCACATATGTTCTAATTTGTCAAGTGGGCTGAAACCCTTGAAATGACCACCGAACGTGGTATGATGGGTGCCAATATCTCCCTTTTCGGAGCACAGGGATGAGCAACCGGGCACTGATGGTCTTTATCGCCTTCCTTGGCATGATCTTTTGGGCCGCGTTAATCGCCTTGATGAACCTCAAGCCCCCCACCATGCCCAACCGCGGCCTCTTTCTCGCCATTTTGGGGATGGCCGTGCTCTGCACCACGGCGCCCATCTCCTATGCCCTCCATGCGCGGCTGGCCACCTCGTTGGGGAGATCGGGCGACCTGGGGCGGGCCTTACGGCAAGGGTTTCTCGCTGCAGCGTTGGTGAGCACGCTCATGGCGCTCCGCTTTCTCTATATCCTTACCCCCTTTAGCGGCGTGGTGCTCAGTTGCATCGTCCTCCTGGTGGAGGTGCTCTTTTCTCTGCGGCGCGATTGAGCGCCCGAGCGAAAAAAGAAAACAGGCCTTGGGGGTTCCCCAAGGCCTGTTTTTGACCCGAAACGCCTAGCGGATGGCCATCTCCGTATCGCGGTCGAAGGCGTGCATGTAATCCATGTTAAAGAGGACTTCCACCGTCTGGCCGACGCGAGCCGAGGTGCGCGGGTCTACGCGGGCGATGAAACTCTTGGTGCCCGTGATGAGGTAGAGGTAGACCTCGCTACCCATCAACTCCGTAACATCCACCCTGGCCTTGACCGGCGCTGCCGTGATGCCAGGAGGTGCGTATTCGGGGTCGTGGATATCCTCAGGACGGATGCCGAAGATGACCTCTTTGCCGAGGTAATCTACCAAGGGCTGGGCCTTCTTGGGGGGTACTTTGACCTTGAAGGTGCCGCCGTCCAGGTACATCTCTTCCGGCGAGCCGGTTACGGTTACGTCGAAGAAGTTCATGGCCGGGCTACCGATAAAGCCCGCCACAAAGACGTTCGCCGGCGCGTTGTACAGCGTTTGCGGCGTATCGGCCTGCTGGAGGATGCCATCGCGCATCACGGCGATGCGCGTGCCCATGGTCATGGCCTCCACCTGGTCGTGCGTCACGTAGATGAAGGTCGTCTCCAGGCGCTGATGCAACTTGGAGAGTTCCGCGCGCGTCTGCACGCGCAGTTTGGCATCCAAGTTGGAGAGCGGCTCGTCCATCAAGAAGACGGTCGGCTCGCGGACGATGGCGCGCCCCAGGGCCACACGCTGACGCTGGCCGCCGGAGAGTTGCTTGGGCTTACGGTCGAGGAGTTCCTGGATGCCCAGCATGGCCGCTGCCTCGCGCACGCGGCGATCGATCTCGGCCTTGGGCGTTTTGCGAAGTTTGAGGCCGAAGGCCATATTGTCATAGACGCTCATATGCGGGTATAGAGCGTAGCTTTGGAACACCATCGCGATGTTGCGATCTTTGGGGGCCACATCGTTGACCAGGCGGTCGCCGATATAAATGTTGCCCTCCGTGAGTTCCTCCAAGCCGGCCAACAGGCGGAGCGAGGTCGTCTTCCCGCAGCCCGAGGGGCCAACGAAGACGAGGAACTCTTTGTCAGCGATCTCGATCGTGAGATCGTTGACAGCGATCACATCGCCAAACCGCTTGACGACATGGTCATACGTTACACTTGCCATTGAGGTTTACTCCTTACCTGATGAAAAGGATAGGGTCGGTAACGATGCGGCGCCAGGAGCCGAACTTTTCGGTCGGCGGGGAACCTTTGCCTCGCCGGGCACATGGCCAAAACCGCCTCCTGGTGCCCCGAACACGTGCTCAAAGAGCAACCGAAAAGGCTCAGAAAGGCTCACGCACCCTCGATAAGCACCCCCTTTCTCGGCTCCATGCCGAAGGCTGTGGGGCGCTGCGCCCGCATCCGCAGCGCGTCAGGCGGTCCCGAACTGCACATTTAGTATAGCAAATCTTGGGGTGCAAGTCAATAGAGTTTTGTTCTTGCGCCAAGAGATTGTTGTTAGGTGCTGCGGAAGCAAGGCTTCCGCACTCCATAGGTGGACTTACCGCGCCCATTGTTTATAATCTCCACGGGCTTGGGTTATGACGCTCATCCACCTCACCCTCGCTTGGTGCCTAGGCATCTTGGCCGCGCGTACGTGGAACCTGCCGTGGCCCGGGTTGGCGATCCTTTCCGCGGCTAGTCTCGGCATTGCGTACGCTCTCCCCCTCCGAAAGCGACGCGCAGGACTCTTTTTGGCCCTCGCCCTCTGCGCCGGCGCTTGGCGATATGCCCTCGCCCACCCTCCTTGGAGCACGCATTCCCTCGCCCTGTATAACGACCAAGGCGCACCGGTAACGGCCTGGGGCTATGTATCGGCGGAACCCGATCCTCGCGGGACCTATATGCAAACGGAGGTTATTATCCAATGGGTGGACCTCGGCACAGGGCCGCGCGCTGTACATGGCAAGGCGCTCGTGAACCTGCCCCTCTACCCCCAATATGCCTACGGGGACCGCCTCCGGCTCACCGGCCGTTTAGAAACGCCCCCCATCTTGGATACCTTTTCTTACCGCGAATACCTGGCCTCGCGGGGTATCCATTCCCTTCTGCGGCAAGCGCGTGCCACGCCTTTGCCGGGGAAATCGGGCAACCCCCTCTTGTGGGGCCTTGCCCATGTGCGCCGCGCGTTGCGGGGAGCCATCGAAACCGCTTTGCCTCAACCCGAGGCAGGGCTTTTAGAGGGCATCCTTTTAGGGGTGGAACACGCCCTCCCCGCCGATACCGAAGAAGCCTTTCGCCTGGCCGGGTTGACGCACATCATCGTCATTTCGGGGTTCAACGTAAGCCTCGTGGTGCAAGCGGTGATAGCCCTCTCGCGGCGCTGGGCGCATCGCTGGCTCACCCTTTGGGCGAGCATGGGGGCCATCGGCCTTTTTGTGCTCTTTATCGGGCCATCCGCGCCCATCTTGCGGGCCGCCTGGATGGGCGGCCTGGCCCTTTTGGCGCAACGGATGGGCCGGCGCAGCCATGGGCTAACCAGCCTCGCCGCTGCAACCTGGGCCATGACGCTCATGAACCCCCTCCTTTTGTGGAGCGTCAGTTTTCAACTTTCCTTCGTGGCCACGCTCGCCTTGCTCTTTCTAGAACCGGCCCTAACGCGCCGCCTGCACGCCTGGTTTGTGGAACATGACACGAACCTCGCCAAGGGCCTCTTCCTCACCAGCGATGTACTCCTCGCCACCCTCGCCGCACAGATCGCCACCCTACCCCTCATTTGGGCGCACTTTGGCGAGATCTCCATCCTCGCCCTATTGGCAAACCTGTTCGTTCTCCCCTGGCAACCCCTTATCATGGCCCTGGGCGTAGCTTCCGCCGGGATGGGCCTCCTTTGGGCACCCGCCGGGCAGTTGATGGGTTGGCTGGCGTGGCCCTTTTTGCATTTTACCCTTAAGGTGGCCGAATGGTGCGCACACATCCCTTGGGCAGGGTGGACCGTGCCCCCGCTTCCGTGGCCGCTCGTGTGGGCCATCTATGGCGGGCTAACGTGGTGGGTATTGAAAGCGCCTCGCAAAACGTCAGTTCCCCCTATACACCTCGGCGCCCCTCGCCGCGCCTGGTGGGCTACCCTCGCCCTCGTCCTCATCATCCCTATAGCGGCGGATACCCTCGCCGCCCTCCCCGATGGTCGCTTGCACCTTTACATGCTCGACGTAGGCCAAGGAGACGCCCTCCTCCTGCGCACCCCCAGAGGTCGGACGATCCTCGTAGATGGCGGCCCAGACCCCCTTCTCCTTCGGGCGCGGCTGGGGCGGGTCCTCCCGTTTTGGGAGCGGCGCCTAGACCTCCTCATCGCCACCCATGCGGATAGCGACCATCTCACCGGCCTCATCGAGGCCTTGGGACATTACCAGGTGGGCGCTGTGCTCCAAGGCCCCACGAGCCGAGAGGATGCCCTCGGCGAGGCTTGGCGTCAGGCGCTCGCCGAAGAGGGGTTGAGGCCACAAGTTGCCGTGCAGGGTATGCGCATTACAATAGATGAAGGCGTCGCGGTGGACGTGCTTCACCCGCCAGCCAACGGGGCCTTTAAAGCCACAAGCGAAAATGCCCAATCGGTGGCATTGCGGGTCTCTTTTGGGCAATGTAGAATGCTCCTGACCGCCGATGTGGATGCAGAGGTCGAGCATTTATGGCTTGCAGAGGGAATTCCACTTCAGGCTGCGGTGCTCAAAGTTTCGCACCATGGGGGGCGCGGCGCGACCTCGGCGGAACTGCTAGGCGCTGTGAACCCCCAAATCGCTCTGATTAGCGTGGGGTTAGGGAATCGCTTTGGCCACCCCGATGAGGCGGTGCTCAAGCGTCTGGAGGCCATCGGCGCCCAAGTATGGCGAACTGACCAAGAAGGCACGATCGAGGTGGCGACCGACGGCCGGCGAATTTGGGTCAAGGCTCACCCCACGCGGAGGTAAAGGGCTATGGCTGCGCTCCAGGGGATCATCCCACTCATCCAAGTGGGGAACATGCGCGAGAGCCTCGACTATTATTGCCAGGTGTTGGGGTTCGCGCTGGAAGAGGTTTGGCCAGATGCCGAGGACCCACGATGGGCGCGCGTCTCACGGGGAGGCGCGCAGTTCCTCCTCACGATGGATCTTGGCACAAGCGATCGCCCTTTCATCGCCGAAAAGGGGAACGGCGTCGTCTTTTACATCCCTTGCGAGGACCTGGGCGCGCTCTATGAGGAATTGACCGGCAAAGGCGCCATCATCGTGCAGGAGCCGGTCTCGTTCGGTGGGCGGTGGCAATTCACGGTAGCCGATATTAACGGCTACGTCCTCACCTTTAGCGAGCCTTTCGCCTAGATAGCCCGCATCGAAAGGGGAACGAAATGCGACCTTCCGTGATCGTCTCCTGGGCAGCGGCCATCACCGTGATGATCCTTTTCCCCATCGCGGTGGGGATTTGGGTCTATCGCCGCTATCGCGTCCGTTGGGTCGTGTTCCTATATGGGGCGGGCATCTTTTTCATCTTCCAGATGATCCTGCGCATCCCCGCGATGGCGCTCCTCGGGCCGATCCTCGCGCCCGCTCTGAAAAAATCTCAGGCCCTGTTGACCCTCTACCTCATAGCGGTGGGGTTTTCCGCCGGGCTATTCGAATCGGTGGGGCGATGGGTGGGGTACCGCTGGCTCTTTCGAGATGCGGCCTTGTATGATTGGGCGCACGGCATGGCTTACGGTATCGGCCACGGGGGGCTGGAATCCATCCTCCTCGTGGGGGCCTCCAGCGCCATGAGCCTGGCCCAAGCGATCCTCTTCACGCGGATGGATCCCGCGCAACTGCGCGCCCTCCTCCCCGAGCCAGCCTATGCGCAAGTGCAAACCCTCTTACAAAAGGTAACCACCATGCCCTGGACGGAGCCGCTGTGGGCGGCGGCGGAGCGCGTGTTCACGCTCCCCTTTCACATGGCCATGTCGCTCATCGTGCTCCTCGCGTTTACGCGCCGACAAGCGCGCTGGCTATGGGTTGCGGTGCTCGCCCATGGCACCCTAGATACGGCCGTGGCGCTCCTAGCGCAGCAACACCTGCCGATGTGGGCCATCGAGGCGTTCATCGGCGTGTGTGGCCTCGCCAGCCTATGGGTCATCTGGCGGCTGCGACCGATTTTGATAAAGAAACCCAACTTTTCCGAGGGATAAGAGAGCGATGCCCGAAGCAGAACCGTTTGCTTGGCACGTCGTGCTGGTAGATTACGCGCGTGATCTCTTTAGCCCCGTGGGGTTCGAGGCCGAAAGGCTGGCCCAAGCGGGGGCTAGTTGGCACGTGTACGAGTGCCGAAGCGGCGAAGAGGTCCTTGCCGTGGCCCGCGAGGCGGATATCGTGGTCATCCAATCGGTGCGGCCGCTCTTGACGCGGCAAGTCATCGCCCAATTGCCCCGCTGCCGCTGTCTCATCCGCGCGGGCGCGGGATATGACAGCCTGGATTACATCGCCGCCACGGAAATGGGCATTATGGTGTGCAACGCGCCCACCTACTGCACCGACGAGGTGGCCGACCACGCCATCGCGCTCCTTTTGGCTTGCCTGCGCCACATTCCCCGCCTCGATGCTGCCATGCGCCGCGGCGAATATGCCTCGCGTTTGGCCATGCCCACGCGGCGGCTGGCCGGCTCGACGCTGGGGGTCATCGGGCTGGGGCGCATCGGCGCGCGCATGGTGGAGCGCATGCGCGGTTGGGAATTGCGCGTCCTCGCCTATGACCCTTACGCCTCGCACGAGCGGGCCGCTGCCCTCGGCGTAGAACTCGTCCCCCTAGAGAGATTGCTGGAGGAAAGCGACTTTATTTCCATCCACTGCCTGCTCAATGAGCAGACTTTTCACCTATTAGGGCGAGAGGCCCTAGCCCGGGTCAAACCGGGGGTGATCATCGTGAATGACTCGCGCGGGCCGATCATTGACGAAGAGGCCCTCATCGAGGCCCTGCGGGATGGTCGCGTGGCCGCCGCTGGGCTGGATGTTACTGAAAAAGAACCCCTTCCCGCCGATTCGCCGCTCTTGCAGTTCGATAACGTCATCCTCACGCCGCACACGGCGGCCTATTCGCCCCAATCGCGCGAGGACCTCTATGCACAAATCTGCGAGATTTGCATAGACGTCATTCAGGGGCGCATCCCGCGGTTTCTGGTGAACCCAGAAGTCTTGGGCCACCTGCGGTTTGCGCCCCCGAAAGAGGTTCGATCGTAAGCACTAGGCTTCTTGGGCAAGCGCCTCGCCCGCCACAGGCTCCTCGACGGGCGCCTCTTGGGTGCGGCGGCTGAACGTCAGTTCGCCTTTCGCCTCATCCAGGTCAATAAAGATGACATCTCCCGCGCGCGGGCCAACATCCAGCAAATGCTGCGCGAGGGGCGTCTCCACATAGCGCTGGATGGCGCGGCGCAAAGGACGCGCCCCGAAATCGGGATCATAGCCCTTTTCAGCCAGCCAAGCCTTGGCAGCAGGGGTGATCTCGATGGTCATCCCCTGTTCAGCCAGGCGTTTGCTCACCTCGCGAACCTGGATATCCACGATCTTGATCATATCCTCCCGCGTCAGCATGCGGAAGATGATCGTCTCATCAATGCGGTTCAGGAACTCGGGGCGGAAGGTGCGCCGCAAGTTTTGCATGATCTCGTCGGCGGCCTCGCGCTCCTCGTCCGTCTCATCTCCCGTGCGGAAGCCCAACGGCCCCGAGCGACGGCTAGCCAGCCGCGTGCCGATGTTCGAGGTCATGATGACCACGGTGTTGCGAAAATCCACCGTGCGGCCGTGGCCATCCGTCAGGCGGCCCTCTTCGAGGATCTGCAAGAGGGCATTCCACACGTCGGGGTGGGCCTTTTCGATCTCGTCGAACAGGATGACCCGGTAAGGCCGACGCCGCACCGCCTCGGTCAACTGCCCCCCTGCATCATAGCCCACATAGCCGGGCGGCGCGCCGATGAGCCGCGAGACGGTATGGCGCTCGCCGTACTCGCTCATATCGATTTGGATGAGCGCGTCCTCATCGTGGAAGAGGAATTCGGCCAGGGCCTTGGCGAGTTCCGTCTTGCCTACGCCGCTCGAGCCGAGGAAGATGAAACTCCCAATGGGGCGGCGCGGATCCTTGAGGCCGGAGCGCGCCCGGCGGATGGCATCGGCCACGGCTTTGATGGCCTCATCTTGCCCGACTACGCGCTGGCGCAGATGCTCCTCCATGTGTAAGAGGCGCGCCGTCTCCGTCTCTTGCAGGCTGCTCACGGGGATGCCCGTCCACTCGGCGACGATCTCGGCAATGTTTTCGGCATCCACCACATCGTCAATCCCCTCTTGCTGTTGCCAGGCGGCGCGTTTAGCGCTGAACTCGATCTCCTTTTGCAGGCGCTGGCTGCGCAACTGGGCGGCCAACTCATAGTTCCGCTCAGCGCCGGCTTCCTCTTCATCGTGCGCCAGTTTCAAGATCTCTAGCCGCATCGCGCGCAAATCGGGCGGCAGGCTGTACATCGTGATGCGCAGTTTCGAGGCCGCCTCGTCAATGAGGTCAATGGCCTTATCGGGCAGGTGCCGATCTTTGACATAACGGTCGGAAAGTTTCGCCGCCGCCACAAGGGCCTCATCGGTGATGCGCACCTGATGGTGAGCCTCATAGCGATCGCGGAGGCCCCGGAGCATCTCGATGGTCTCTTCGACGGTCGGCTCCTCCACAAAGATGGGCGCAAAGCGGCGCTCTAGGGCGCTATCGCGCTCGATGTGCTGGGTGTATTCATCCAACGTGGTCGCGCCGATGCAGCGCAACTCGCCACGGGCCAGGGCGGGCTTCATCATATTCGAGGCATCAATGGCCCCTTGGGCCGCGCCCGCGCCCACCACGGTATGCAGTTCGTCAATAAAGAGGATGACGTTCCCTTGGGCGCGCTGAATCTCTTCCAGCACGGCCTTTAGGCGCTCCTCGAACTCGCCGCGGAAGCGCGTCCCGGCTACCATGGCGCCCAAGTCGAGCGCGACGAGGCGCTTGTTCATCAGCGGCTCGGGCACATCCCCCGCCACGATCTTTTGGGCCAGCCCCTCGACGATGGCCGTCTTGCCGACGCCAGCCTCGCCGATGAGCACGGGGTTATTCTTGGTGCGGCGCGAGAGCACCTGCAAGACGCGCATAATCTCGCGATCGCGCCCGATGACGGGATCTAACTTGCCCTCACGGGCGAGTTTGGTCAGGTCTCGGCTGTACTTTTCTAACGTTTTCAGGCTCATCTCTGGCGCTTGACCTGTAGCACCGCGGCCACTCTGCCGATGCCGCAAGACGGTTTCAAAGCGTTCATAGGTGATTTGCGCATCCACCAAGATGCGCGCCGCCGCGCTCTCTTGCTCGGCAAGGATCGCCAAAAAAAGGTGCTCCACTGAGATGGCCTCGGCATTCAGCCGAGAAGCCTCTTCGTTGGCGCGATCCATCAGCCGCTTGACGCGCGGCGTGATATAGATTTGTTGGGGATGCAACGTCCCCGGCCCGCCCAAACGTGGGCCGGCCTTTAACACCTCCTCCACACGGTGGCGGATGTTTTCCACATCGGCCCCGAGGTCCTCCAGGATGCTTGAGACGATGCTCTCCTGCTCCAAAAGGGCCAGGAGGATGTGTTCTGTATCGAGTTGAGAGTGGCCATAGCGCATCATGATCTCATAGGCGCGCGTGGCCGCCTCTTGGGCACTTTCAGAAAAACGGTCAAATCCTAACATTTCTATTTACCTCTCTAGGGGGCTGCCGCCCGACGCTCGAGGAGCCGGGCGACAGCCCTTTTTAGGAACATTAGGCGAGCACGGCTTCCGGCTGCTCCGCACGGCGGAAGACATATTCGCCCGCGACGTAATCTACCACCACGGTATCGCCATCTTTGAACTGGCCTTCGAGCAAGGCCATCGCCAACGGGTCTTGGATGCGCCGCTGGATGGTGCGCTTGAGCGGCCGTGCGCCGTAGACGGGGTCAAACCCCTCATCGGCCAGGGCCTGCCGCGCTGCCTCGGTAACCCGCAGATGAATCTGCCGGCCTTCCAACAGTTTTTCGAGGCGGCGCACTTGGATATCCACGATCTGCCCCAATTGCTCCCGCGTCAAGGGATGGAAGAGGATAATCTCATCCACGCGGTTTAGGAACTCGGGGCGGAAGCGCTGCCGCAAGGCTTCCATCACGCGCTCGCGCATCTCTTCCCGGCTGAGGCCCGGCTCATTGATCCACTGGCTGCCGATGTTGGAAGTCATGATGACCACCGTATTTTTAAAGTTGACGGTGCGCCCTTTGCCATCGGTCAAACGGCCCTCGTCCAAGATCTGCAAGAGGAGGTTGAACACCTCCGGATGGGCCTTCTCGATCTCATCAAACAGGACCACGGAATAGGGATGGCGCCGCACGGCCTCGGTGAGTTGGCCGCCCTCCTCATAGCCTACATAGCCAGGGGGCGCGCCGATCATGCGAGCCACGGTATGGCGCTCTTGGTATTCGCTCATATCCAGGCGGATCATCGCCCGCTCGTCATCGAACAGGAACTCGGCAAGCGCCCGCGCTAGTTCCGTCTTCCCTACGCCGGTTGGCCCGAGGAAGATGAAACTCCCGATGGGGCGGTTGGGATCCTGCAGGCCAGAGCGAGAACGCCGCACCGCGTTGGCCACGGCGCGCACGGCCTCTTCTTGGCCCACCACGCGCTCATGGAGGCGCTCCTCCATGTGGACGAGTTTCTGCACCTCGCTCTCCAATAGGCGCGAGACGGGGATGCCCGTCCATTTCGAGACGATCTCGGCGATGTGCTGGTCGGTAACCTCCTGCTGGAGCATCGCCCCCTCGCGTTGGGCAAGTTCCTGCTCGCGAGCGGCCAAATCGCGCTCCAGTTGGGGGATCTCCCCATAGCGCAAGCGGGCAGCCGTCTCGTAATCGCCCTTGCGTTCCGCCACCTCTGCCTGGTAGCGCAGATCTTCCAAGCGCGCTTTGAGGTCTTGAACAGCTTGCAAGGCCTGGCGTTCGCGCTCGTAGCGCGCCTTCAGGGCGCCTAACTGCTCTCGCAGGTTGGCGATCTCCTCGGCGATCTTGGCCAAACGCTCTTTCGAGGCCTCATCGCGCTCCTTGCTCAGGGCCTGCTCTTCGATTTGCAACTGCATCAAGCGGCGTTCGAGGTCATCAATGACCTGCGGCGAACTGTCGATCTCCATACGCAGCCGCGCGGCGGCCTCATCCACCAGGTCTATGGCCTTATCGGGCAAGAAGCGATCCGAAATGTACCGATCCGAAAGGACGGCGGCCGCGATGAGCGCCGCATCTTGGATACGCACGCCATGATGCACCTCATAGCGCTCTTTTAGCCCGCGCAGGATGCTGATGGTATCTTCCACAGAGGGCGGCTCCACAAAGATCGGCTGGAAGCGCCGCTCCAGCGCCGGGTCCTTTTCGATATATTTGCGATATTCGTTGATGGTCGTCGCGCCGATGCAATGGAGTTCCCCACGGGCCAGCATCGGCTTGAGCATGTTCGAGGCATCCATCGCGCCTTCCGCAGCGCCCGCCCCCACGAGGGTATGCAGTTCATCAATAAAGAGGATGATCTGCCCCTCGGATTCCTGAATCTCCTTGAGCACGGCCTTTAGGCGCTCTTCGAACTCGCCGCGATACTTGGCCCCGGCGATGAGCGCGCCCAAATCGAGGGCGATGATGCGTTTATCACGCAAGCCCTTGGGCACATCCCCCTTGACGATGCGCTGAGCCAACCCCTCGACGATGGCCGTCTTGCCGACGCCGGCCTCCCCCACCAGGACGGGGTTATTCTTGGTGCGCCGCGAAAGCACCTGGATCACGCGGCGAATTTCCTCTTCTCGCCCGATGACGGGATCCAACTTGCCCTTGCGGGCCAGGTCCGTAATATCGCGGGCGTATTTTTCCAGCGCCTGGTAACGCCCTTCGGGGTTTTGATCGGTTACTCGCTGGGAACCCCGGATGCTCGTGAGGGCCTGGTAAATCCGTTCCGGCGTGACGCCGTATTGGCGCAAGATCTCCCCGGCGCGCCCTCGCGTTGCGAGGCACCCCAGCAAGAGATGCTCCGTGGAGATGAACTCATCGTGCATCCGCGCGGCCTCATCTGCCGCGGTGCGCAAAGCAGCGGCCAAGTTCTGCGATACATAGA
>Ga0315298_1007386_pt1 | contig 14490 bp, 21 predicted proteins | sample WHS_1_MG_FD_203077 | JGI IMG/M metagenome (GOLD analysis project Ga0315298, IMG submission 203077) | Extremophilic microbial mat communities from Washburn Hot Springs, YNP, Wyoming, USA - WHS_1_MG | ecosystem: Environmental > Aquatic > Thermal springs > Hot (42-90C) | place: USA: Wyoming... | reverse complement strand
AACGGATTTGGCTCATGCTTTCAAGCTTCAATGGTCGTTCGTTAAACACAAATTCTTATGAGGAGCCAAAAATATATCGTGGTTTACCAAATCACTAGGAAGATTGGGAACCTCTTTTGATCGAAAAGATTTTTTGAGAAAAAAATCTGTTTTTGGACTTTAAATTATTACTGGATTTAAAAAGAGACCGCTATCGGTTGCCATCGCTGGAGTTGCCTATTCTAAAAATTTAAAAAGGAATGAAAGTCCACCCACCCTTTCAAAAATATTATTTGCGAAAGAGGACTTTTTATGGAAATGTGGTATTGCAAGACCTGACCCCAATCCCTTGACCCCAATCCCTTCTTTAGGTTTAATCATCGGAATGAAGACATTTTCCCCTTGATTTTCAAGCTGTTAAAGTGTGTCGGTTACTCTGAAATTCAACCTATTTGGGTCCGGATTCGTTAAGTATTACCTAGTTGAAAGGTCGATGATCGGTTGGGTGTCGGACAGAAAAAGGAAGAGCCGATAGCCGGTACCACCCTTTGGTCCGCTAAGAATAAACCTCCTCACCCAGGTGTGGGCTGATCAGATTGGTTATATGGGCCGAACTTCTGCAGGGGCAAGCCTTCCGGTAAAAGATCGATTATTGAGCATATCCTCAAAAAAATTTTTAGGGAAGGCAACACTTCCCCGGACCTAAGGGTTTCCCTCAAACAGGACGGACCCGGGGTCCGGAATGAAGACCCCGGGTATCACGGCCGGTTTTGTGGGGAATCAGAAAAAGACCATGGCCAAGGTCTCGGCCACGCAGGCCGGTTTGTCCTGCCCTTCGATCTCGATGGTGTGGGTCTGGGTGATCAAAAGGCGGTTGCCCGGCTTTTCCTCTACGGCGGAAAGGACGATCCGGTCTCGGATTTTCGACCCCGAAGGCACGGGATTGAGGAAGCGCACCCGGTTGAGGCCGTAGTTGATGCTCATCAGAGCCCCTTCCATTTTCAGGGGGACCTGGTAGCTGAAATAAGGGATGTGGGAGAGGGTCAGAAAGCCGTGGGCGATGGTCCGGCCGAAAGGCCCCTTGGCCGCCTTTTCCACATCCACATGGATCCATTGGTGGTCCTTGGTGCAGTCGGCGAATTGGTTGATCTGTTCCTGGGTGATTTCCGTCCAGTCGGAGAGGAAGATCTCCTTGCCTACGGATTCCTTCAATTTTTCCAACATAGCTGCAGCTGACATGGTGACATTCTCCTTTTCCGTGATCTGGATAATCCGAAGATACCTGAAGTCGGATTTTTTCTCAACCCCTATTCTTAAGCCGACGGTCCGTTGGCCCGATCCTTTTCCCGCCATCCCTTTCAAGGGAAACCCGACGGAACAGGAAGGCGAAAGCCTTATTGACACCCTTCTTCAGGGCGTTTATAGTCCATAAAATGGGTTGGACCAAGGCATCGGCAAGCTTAAGAAAATCCACCGAAACCCAAAAGGGAGGAAGGCCATGAGCGCCGTGGAAGAGGCCAAACAGGCCATGGAAGAATATTTCGCCGCCTTCAACGCCCAGGATGTGGAGGCCATGAAAAGCCGTCTCCATTTTCCCTTCAGTTGGATCATCAATACCCGGGTGCGCCATGTTCCGGAGCCGGCGGCCTTCGAATCGCCCACCCGCGCCTTGATCGAAAGCGAAGGCTGGCACCACAGCGCCTTCGATTACATCGAACCGGTCCAGGTTTGGGAAAACAAGGTCCACTTCAAGTTGGCCTACAGCCGTTATGACGCCCACGGAAATCGTTATGTCACCCATGAGGCGCTGTGGATCGTGACCAAGGTGAATGGGCGCTGGGGCATCTGCCTCATGTCCTTACATATTCCAAAAACCCCTTGATTTCCATAGGCCTTTCCGTTCAGAGGGGCCACTTTATTCTTGCTTCCCTAAAAAGTTGGGCCTATAATCACGACCAACGAATTTCATCCAGGGAGGAGAGCATGATCGATTTTTCTTTGGCGCCCAAGACCCTCAAGGCGCTGCAATACGAAAAGAAGGCGGCCGCCTACCTGCGCAGCCTGGCCCGTTATTACGACGAACACGAACACGAGGAGCTGAAGCCGGAAGAGGCCAAACAAGTCCTGGAAAACGCCGCCGCTTCGGGCCGAATTCTGGCCGAACCCGGGCCGGGGGACGGCGGTATGCTGGCCACCATTGTCATGACCGAAGAAAGCTGTACCGGCGACCCCATGATCCCCCAAACCGTGGCCGGTTTCGGTCTCGGTAACGCGGCCATCAACGCCGTGGGCACCCCGGAACAACGCCAACGGTTCGGCCACCTCTTTTGCGCCATGGCCATCACCGAACCGGGCTGCGGTTCGGACACTTCGGCCGTTTCCACCACGGCCAAGTTGGATCCGGAGACCAACGAATGGGTCCTGAACGGGGAAAAGATCTTCGTCACCTCGGGCCGGCGCTGCGAAGCGGTGGTGGTCTGGGCCACCTTGGACAAGAGTAAGGGTCGGGCGGCCATCAAAAGCTTCGTGGTGGAAAAGTTCCGCAAAGGGATCACCGTCACCAAACTGGAACACAAATTGGGTATCCGCGTTTCCGATACGGCGGCCATCGTCCTTGAGGACTGCCGCATCCCCTATGACAACATCCTGGGCACCCCGGAAATCAAGGAAGCCAAGAGCGGACAGGCCGGCGTCTTGGCCACCTTCGACGCCACCCGGCCTTATGTGGCCGCCCAGGCCATCGGTGTGGCTCGGGCCGCCTTGGACTTCACCAAAGAAAAACTGGAAGAAGCCGGATATTCCTTCCCTTATGATCGAGGGATCCATTCCTTGACGGCGGTGCAGAAAGAGATCCTGGATATGGAAGCCAACCTGGAAGCGGCCCGTCTGTTGGTCTGGCAGTCGGCGGCCATGCTGGACAAAGGCTTGCGCAACTCCCTGGAATCCTCCATGGGCAAGGCCAAGGCCGGCAAGGTCTGCAGCCATATCTGCCAACGCTGCGTGGCCCTCCTGGGCCCCTTGGGTTACTCCAGAGAGATCCTGGCCGAAAAATGGATGCGGGATGTCAAGATCAACGACATCTTCGAAGGGACCGGACAGATCCAGATGCTCGTGGTCTGCCGCCTGATCCTGGGCTTCAACAGGAATCAATTGAAATAAAAAGTAAAATCGGTCCACGATCGGGAGGGTCTGATGGATCCTCCCGATTTTTTTTGTCCTTTTCCGTCGGTGGGCATGGCGGAACCCTTAATAGGCCTTCTTGGGTAATTGGCTGAGGGCTATCCTTTAAAGATAAAATAGACCGCCCCTAAAAGACACAAGCCGGCCCAGAGGAAATTGAGGCGCAAAGGCTGGCCCATGTAAAGGACGGCGAAGGGGACGAAGACGGAGAGGGTGATCATCTCCTGGAGGATCTTCAACTGCCCCAGGTTCATTACCGTATAACCCAAGCGGTTGGCCGGGACCTGGATCAGGTATTCCAAGAGGGCGATGCCCCAACTGGTCAGAGCGGCCAGGTACCAGGGCTTGCTGCCCAGGTTTTTCAGATGGGCGTACCAGGCAAAGGTCATGAAGAGATTGGACAAGGTCAACAAAACGGCGCTTTTGATGATGACGGACATGGGCAATGCATGTTTCTCGTTTCTGTAATTTTTTGTGCCTTATATAAGGAAGGCGATGAAGGATGTCAAGGGGTAAATGTTTTCAGACGGAGAGAAAAGGATTGACGATGAAATAAAGGCCGAGGAGGCCGATCAAGACCCCGGCCCCGCGGCGGAACCATTGACCGCCGCTCTGCCAGGATCGGTTTTCGATGAGTTTCCGGACGGCGGCCGTGGAGCTTCCGGCAACGGCGATGGGCAGGCATTGCCCCAGGGCGAAGAAGAGGATGAGCAGCACCCCGTTTAGGACCATCTTTTGGATGGTGATAACGGCCAGGATGGGGGCGAGGAAGCCGAAGGTGCAGGACCCGGAAAGTATGCCATAGGCCAGTCCCAGCCCGAAGGCCCCTGTCAGGCCCTTGAAGTTGAGGCGGTAGAGGAGGCCGCCGGACATGGAACATTTTTCCACCCCGAGCATGCCCAAGGCCACCCAGATCAGGACCAGCCCCACCGCCACCTGCCAATAAGCGCCGATATCTCCGAGCATGCGGCCCAAAAGGGCGCAGATGCCGCCGATCAAGGCGATGGTCAGGAACAGACCGGCGGTGAAGAGGACGGAATAGTAAACGGCCTGACGGGGCTGGACGGTATTCTCCTGCCCGCCGATATAGGCGACGATCAAGGGGATGGAGGCCAAATGACAGGGGCTGAAGACCACGCCGATGACCCCCCAGAGGAAGGCACCGCCGTAGGCCATCAGGCTCCCGGCCGTGAGCCAGTCGTTGACCGTAAGGAAAAGGGTCTCCAGCATACCCGTCAGCGGACTCCCATCTTCATCAGTTGGGCGACGATCTGTTTTTCGCTCATGAATCCTTCGTGCCGAAAGACTTCCTTGCCCGCGGCGTCGAAAAAGATCTGGCTGGGGATGACCCGGACATGGAACCGTTTGGCCTGGTCCGGATATTTCCAAACATCGATGAAGACGACGGCCGCCTTTCCCTTATAATCCTTTTCCAATTTCTTCAGTATGGGGGCCATCATCTTACAGGGCAGGCAGGCGTCCGAGCCCAAATCAACCAGGGTCACCAGGCCTGGGACCGGCACCTCCTTGGGCGTCAGGGCCCAAAGACCGCCGGGGACAAGGGGGAGGATACAACACATCATCAGGAAGGGGAAAAAATGTTTTCCGAATCGTCGCTCGGATTTCATGCCTTTTGGGTCTTCCGTTTTCGGTTTAAATGAATCCCAATTCCTTCATCTTCTTTTCCAGTTCGTTTTGGGGGAAGAAACCGATATGGCGGAATACCTCTTTCCCGGTCTTGTCGAAAAAGACCTGGACCGGGATGCCCTGAATCCCGAAGCGGGCCCCCAGAATTTGTTCCTTTCCTACATGGACGAAGAGGACATTGATTTTGTCGGAATATTTCTTTTTCAGGTCTTCCAGAATAGGGGCCATCATATCGCAGGGGACGCAACCGGTGGCCCCGAATTCGGCCATGGTCGGTTTGCCCGAGCGCCTGGCCCGATCCACCGGGTTGTTCAGGGCCAGGGTGGCCTGTTTCTTCAACCAGACCTCATTGATCTGAATGGAAGTGCGTTGTCCCAGAGTCAAGAGGTATTGCCGGACGGCCTCCTGTCTTTTTTGCTGGGCCAGATATTCCTTGAGCATTCCTCGAATTTGGTCCAGGGGGGCGCTGCCGATCGTCTCTTTGTTCTGCTGATAGAAATGTTTGATCTCTTCTTCGGTGACCGGGGGTACCTTGATGGTTTTAGAGAAAAAATCATTGATCATTTGTTTGTCCGTTCCCTGGGTTATCCCGGCCTTGCGCGCTTCCTGAAGGATCAGCCCCTTGGTGGCCATATTTTCCAGGAGGAAGAAGGCGTTTTGGCTTAATTGCCGGCGGAGCCCCGCCTCCGATCCTTTGATCACCCGGCTGATTTCCGATTCCTTGATGGAGAATTCACCGGCCGAAAGGAGGACCCCGGTCGGCAGTTTGGCCGGCACGGCCAGCTTGAGGACATCACTGGCCAATCCAGGGTAGAGTTCTTCGATGGTTTTGGAAGGCGGGGTTTGGGGAAAGGCCGAACCGACAAGCCATCCGGTCAAGAGAACAGCGGTGATGAGTAACAAGCCTAAGGCCGATCGCCTTTTTTTCAATGTGGGCCTCACTTTCAAAGGATATACCGGTAAAAAAATACTTCCCCGGCCAGACCCTGACCCGAAAGCGCCCTTTGTCCGGTTGCTTATTAGGTTCAGGTTCGGTCGCCCCTTAATCACGGTCTAAAATCAGCGGCTCTCCGCAACAAGAGCGGCCGAGAAAAATTTCTTTTGAGGACAGGAGACCCTCCTGAATCCGTACCGGCGACCAGCTTCAGGAAGGGGCGGGTTTTTCTTGGGGAAGAGCGGACCGTACGGCCGATTTCACCCGATCGATTTCTTCCCTTTTCAACTGAAAATCTTTGTTTATTTCAATTCCCAGATCGGTGACCACTAAATATCCTTTTATCGGCAGTTCCAGGTGGTCGAAGACCGCCTTTCCGCAGCCGATTTCGCAGCCGTCTATCAGGATAAGCTCAGGGACATCCCGGGCCGACTGGACAAAACCGGCCAGGTGCCCGCCGATGCCGGCCAGGCAGTAAAGTCGGCCGAAGCCTTCCCGGGTCAATTCCACCGCCGCTTGGTTGGCCAGTTGGCCTACATTGGAACCGCCGGAACAGGCAAGAAGCATGATATTCCCCGAGGGGGCGCAGCAGTCCTCAGCCATACTTTAGCTTCCTCCCCTTTCTCTACTTTTTTATCCAATGGAGGACTTCTTCTTTGGAAGGGATCTTGCCTACGGACTTGACCTGGCCGTCCACCACCACGGCCGGTGTGCCGAAGACCCCGTATTGGGCGATCTCCAAAAGATTGGTCACCTTTTCCACATTTGCCTGGATCCCGCTTTCGACTACGGTCTCCTTGACGATCTTTTCGGTTTGTTGACATTTGGCGCATCCGGGTCCCAAGACCTTTATTTCCATGATAAAACCACCTTACCCGGAACAAGTTCCTTTCCCGCCGGTCTGGTTGTTTTGACACACATTACATAATAAATCCTGCGAGGCATAGGCACGGGTCTCAAATTGTAAAATGGGATGATTTATATTGAATTTGGAAAGAAGCCGCTCCCTTACCTTTTTGGCCAGCTCATCCACTCCTCCTAACATCTGGTCGGGTACAATGACATGCGCGGCCAGGGCGATGGTCCCGGGAGCGGGATTCCAGACATGGAGGTGATGCAATCCCTCCACCCCTTCAATGGCTTCCACTTCTTTTTGGATAGCCTCCAGAGAGATACCTTCCGGAACGGCATTCATCAGGATGAGCAAGGCTTCTCTTAAGATACCCCAACCACTGTAAAAAATCAAGGCGACAATGGCCCAGGAGACGAGGGGGTCCAGAAAGTACCAGGGTCGAAACAGCCAGAGGACTCCCAGCAAGGCCACCCCCAATGAGGTTAAGGTGTCGGTCAACATATGGAGAAAGGCCCCGCGGATATTGAGGTTTTCTTTGGAACCGGAATAGAGCATCCCCGTGGAAATCCCGTTGGCGGCCAACCCCAGAAGGGCGGCCCAGATGACCCAGCTCCCTTGAATGGGGGTCGGATTTTTCAAACGAACCCACCCTTCAAAGGCGATATACAGTCCGGCGCCGAAAAGGAGGGCCACATTGAAGACCGCGGCCAGGACCTCCACCCGTTTGTAGCCAAAACTTTGAGACAGGTTAGGTCCGCGTCGGCCTATTTTGAGGGCGATATAACTGATCAATAGGGAGAAGAAGTCGCTCAGATTATGGAGGGCGTCGCTGATCAGGGCCATGCTGCCGGCAAGGATCCCGACAACGATCTGAACCGCCGGGATGATCAGATTCATGGCCAGGGTGATGAGTAAACGTCCGCCCCAGGAGGCCTCGGAATTATGTCGATGGTTGTGGGTCATGGGTCAGGAGACCATCGCCCCGTAGAACCATCCGGCCAGGGTGGAAAGGATCACCACCAGCCCGGAATAGACCAGCATCTTTTGGGTCCCGATGATGCTGCGAATAACCAACATGCTGGGCAGGCTCAAGGCCGGACCGGCCAAAAGCAAGGCCAGGGCCGGGCCCTGTCCCATGCCGCTTCCCAAAAGTCCCTGCAGGATTGGCACTTCGGTCAGGGTGGCGAAGTACATCAGGGCCCCGGAGACCGAGGCAAAGAGATTGGCCCAGAGGGAATTTCCGCCCACCAGGGACTGGATCCAACGTTCCGGGATCAAGGCCTGATGCCCCGGCCGGCCCAAAAGAAATCCGGCCACCAGGACCCCGCCGAAGAGCAAGGGCAGGATCTGTTTGGCGAATCCCCAGGAGGCCTGTCCCCAATTGATGATTTCCGATTTCTTGAACCAGCCCCACAATTCCCAGCCCAAGAGGATCAACAGGCCGGCGGTGATGTACCATTTAACGGACCAGACGGACATCCAAAAACCGACCGGTTGAGCAGGTTTTCCCCAGGCGGCGAAGATCAGGATGCCGACCAAGGTGGCCATATAAAGTACTTCTTTCCATAAGGGGCGGGTCTTGGCCTCTTCGTCAGGCAGATACAGGGCCCCGGCCACGCGGGCCTTTTCTTCTTTGAGATAGATGAAGTGCATGGCCAGGCCGACGATAAAGGCGAAGCCCACGGCCCCGACGGCCCGGGCCAGCCCCAGTTTCCAGCCCAGGATGCGGGCGGTCAGGACAATGGCCAAGACATTGATGGCCGGACCGGAGTAGAGAAAAGCCGTGGCCGGTCCGATGCCGCCCCCCCGCATATAGATCCCGGCGAAGAGGGGCAGGACCGTGCAGGAACAGACGGCCAGGATGGTGCCGGAAACCGAGGCCACGCTGTAGGCCAGGATTTTTTTGGCCTCGGCCCCGAAATATTTCAGGACCGCCGCTTGGGAGACGAAGACCGAGATGGCGCCGGCGATGAACAGGGCCGGGACCAGACAAGTCAAGACATGTTCCCGGGCGTATTCCTGAAGCATCAGGAAGGCCTCCAGGCCGGATTGACGGATCAAGGCGCTTTCCCAAGGGAGGTAATATGCGGCCAAGAAGCCGCCGACGATCAAAAGCAGATAGGTACGATCTTTCATGGTAAAAAGGTTCCTTTCCTTTGCCTTGAAACCGATCCCCCCCTGGGGAGGGAAGACCTTTAGGAGAGGTTGGAATAGATCCTTTCTTGTTCCCGGACTTGTTTTTTCAACAGGCGGGAAACGCCTTCGAGCAGTTCCAAGACCTCCGGGCTCTTGATACGATAGATGATCCGCAGGCCTTCCTTTCGGGACTCCAAGATGCCGGCCTGCTTGAGGATGGAAAGGTGTTTGGAGACGTTGGCCTGTTCCTGGTTGATGGCCGGAAAGATTTCGCAGACGCAGCGCTCCCCTTCCTTGAGCAGATCCAGGATTTGTAACCGCGTCGGCTGTCCCAGGGCCTTCAGGACCGCCGCCCGACCCTCATAGACCTTTTGTTGCAGTTCGCTTTTTTTCTTCATCTCGCCCTCCTTTTCCGCACGGGCCACGGCCGCCCGGTTTCGGCCGTGAGGCGTCATCCCCAAGCCGCAACGATATATATATCTATATTGGAATATAGTATCTTCGGCGGTCTTTGTCAAACAAAAAAGAGGGGAGGGGAAAAGGGGGCCGCCTCAAAAATCCAAGTGGAAGGGGGCCAGATATTCCGAGAGGTTTTTCCGTTGTTCCTCGTTCAGCTGCGGGCAATCCTCCGCTCCCTTGGCCCCTTCGCTGACCGAAACGGCGAAGACCAGGCAGGTCGGTTCCCCGCACTCCCGGCAGTTGGTCTTGGGCAGGAGTTTAAGGATGGACATGACCTGCGGACGGGGCAGGCTTTCCCAGGAAGGTGTGATTTGGTCCCGTTTTTCCCAGGCCTCGTTGATCTCCCTTTTGAGCCATTCCACGATCTTCCGGGCCTCTTCTTCATCCTTGAGGGCGTTGATGGCGATTTTTTTCCCGTGGACGGTGATCAATTTGCCCTGCGAGCGGAAGGTCACCGAGGGAGGATCCTGGGTGACATTGGATCCCCCCAGGACGGCGTTCAAATAAGGGATGACCTCGCTCACATCCTGATCCAGATGGGCGAAACAATGGACGGCCATGGCCCCCGGGTTGCAGCGGGAATTGAAGATTTCCAGGGTATAGGATTTTAAAAGCATAGGTCTCCACCTCGATTAGGGTTTACAGGTCACATGGCAGATCCCGGTGGGGGTCTCCACGGCGAAGGGAAAATACTTTCTTTTAAACCACAGGGCCACATTAACCAAACTGATCAATACCGGCACTTCCACCAGGGGACCGATGACCGCGGCGAAGGCCGCCCCGGAGTTGATGCCGAAAACGGCGATGGCCACGGCGATGGCCAACTCAAAATTGTTGGAGGCGGCGGTAAAAGAGAGAGTGGCGGACTGTTCATAAGTGGCCTTGAATTTCATGGACATATAAAAGGAGATAAAAAACATGAAGACGAAATAAATGGTCAGCGGGACGGCGATACGGATCACATCCAGAGGCAGTTGTACAATGTATTCCCCCTTGAGGGAAAACATGACGATGATGGTAAAGAGCAGGGCGATGAGGGTGATGGGGCTGATTTTGGGGATGAATTTTTCATGATACCAGGTCTTGTCCTTGACCTTGATCAGGGTGAAACGGGTGATGATTCCGGCGATAAAGGGAATGCCCAGATAGATAAAGACGCTCTTGGCGATCTGGCCGATGGAGACATTCACCACCGTGCCTTTTAGGCCGAACCAACTCGGCAGGATGGTGATGAAGATATAGGCGTAAACAGAATAAAAGAGGACCTGAAAAATGGAATTGAAGGCCACCAGGCCGGCGCAGTATTCCGTGTCCCCCGAGGCCAGCTCGTTCCAGACAATGACCATGGCGATGCAGCGGGCCAGGCCGATCATGATCAACCCGACCATGTACTCCGGATAACCAGCCAAAAAGAGGATGGCCAGGAAAAACATCAGGATGGGGCCGATGACCCAGTTCTGAATCAGGGAAAGGGCCAGGACCTTGTAATTTTTGAAGACCTCCCCTAGTTCTTCATACCTGACCTTGGCCAGGGGAGGGTACATCATCAGAATCAGACCGACGGCGATGGGGATGTTGGTGGTGTCCACCTGGAAGAGGTTCCAAAACCCCACCACTTGGGGGAAGAGATACCCGGAACCCACACCCGCCACCATGGCCAGAAAGATCCACAACGTCAAAAAACGATCCAGGAAAGAGAGTTTTTTCATCCCGCCTGGGGTCATCGTTTCGGACCTCCTCATCCTTCATGTTTATTTAAAAAGTGTTCGATCTGTTTCCTGATCAAAGATTCCGGCGGCGTTTTCGAGAATCGACCATCCTCGGAAAGATAAAACCGTCAGCCCAGGCCGGTCTGGTGGAGTTTTTCGACCTCCGGCTCCAGGTCCCGGCCGTTGATCTTAATCGTTGGAGAACCGAAAAAGGCCTTCTCCTCGGCTTCTCTTTTCTCCTGGATCAAGATTTCCCGTATCTCGGCCTCGGCCCGTTTTTCGTCGAGGACCTTCCGGATCGCTTCCAGCGCCGGACCTTTGGCCGGTCACCTCCGGGTGTATAAAACCTCAATCGACAACATCGCGTCTATCCTCTATTTTTTCTTGTCTTTCCGAAGAAATACGAGATGGCGGCGACCTTTTCATTGTTCGGGGCTAAAAAATGCCCAAGATAAGGGCAGCCGTTTGTGACCTTACGAACACCCGTTTTCTTCGGTTTTTTGAAAGGCCTCCTTTTGCCTCGGACTGTAGGTGACCTCGAAGACGGGGACGCAGTGGGGACGACTCAGGTCCTTTAATTTTTTCCCGATGGTCCCCCGAATAAAATCCAAAGCCGCCCTTGGATCATCTTCCAGATCGATGCGCATAAGGGTCTGAATCTCTTCCTCGGTAAAGGTTAAGACAATCGGTTTGTCCATGTTTCAGCCTTCGGCTTTTTTAAACCATTCGATCAATTGGTCTTTGGAAGGCACCCGCCCCATGGCCACTATTTTCCCATTGACGACCAGGGCCGGACTCAATGCGGCCCCGTAAGAGGCGATCTCCTTAATGTCGGTGATATGCTCGACATCGGCGGCCAGCTTCAGTTCCCCCAAGACCTCCATGACTCGTTGGGTGAGGGCATGGCAGTTGGCGCAGCCCTGGCCCAGGACCCGGATGACCAGGCCTTGAGGTTTATCCTCGGCGGAAACTTCCCGACCGAGGAATCGTTGGAATTCCCGGACCAAGGCCCGGCCGTATTCGGCCTTGGCCTTTTCCGGGATGTAGTTTTTTTTGGAAAGCTTTTGGATCAAGGCCTTGGCCGTTTCCTCGTTTGAAGCCGTGGATAAAGCGGGGGAAAGTTCTTCCAAGGCTTCCTTGAGCCCGACAATCCCGATGGTGGCATTTCCGATACGGATTTGGGTGATGTCTTCCTTCGTCATGCTTCGATCCTTTACCCCGAAATATTCCTCTTTAATAATATGGTTGAATGAATGAGCTGTCAAGCAAAAAGGGTGACCTTGCCGGTCTGACTTTCCTTAAAATCCAATAGGATGGCCGGAAAAGGCGTGCACGGCCTCTTCTCAGGGGGCCGTCCCTACCCGGAACCTTTTCAGACCAAAAGCCCGGACCGACTCATCGATTCGAAGAGGTTGTTTTGTTTAAAATTTCCTGCAAATGGGTCAGATAGGGCCCGAGGCCACCGTGCCGATAGCCGGTTTTCGCCAATGGGTTCCCTTTTCCGTCCAAGATCAGTACGGTAGGGACACTGTCAATACCATACTTTTTGGCCAGGGCCTTGTTCTGTTCTTTGATCCGGGCCGGTTGTTCCTGGTTTTGCGGGTAGTCGGCTTTAAAAAGGACGAAATGATTTTCGGCAAAAGTCAAGAATTCTTGTTGGGAGAGTACTTCTTCTTCCAGTTTCTGACACCAGGGGCACCAATCCAGACCGACGAAAGCGGCTAAAATCGGAAGGTTTTTCTCCCGAGCCGATTGTCGGGCCTGCTCAAAATCAGTCAACCAGTCGGCAGGCGTGGAAAGGATTCAGGTCACAGGTGGGGCACACCCCCCGATAAAAAGAAGAAAAACGAAAAAAAAGCCTAATCCTCCTAAAAAACATATTTTTTGTTTAATAAGGCCCATGATCTTACGATTTTATCCTTTCATTGGTTCCTTTTTCCCGGGTCCGTTCAGACGATCTTTCAGGTTGTGGTAGATGGTCTTGGCCCGGCAATTGGGGATGGCCTTTTGGGCCAAGTGAGTCAAATGGTCTGCCAGATCGGGCAGATCACTTGCCGGAAATCCCAAGGCCGCCTCACCGGGCTGGATGTCGGTGGCATCCCGGCAGCCGTAACAGCCGAAGGACATGTTTAGACGGTTTTGGGTATAAGGGATGACGGCCGTATCGACACATATGGCCTGAAGGATGGCCGTGGAAAAATCCAATCTTCCCCCGCGGTTGTTTAAATAGGCCAGGGCCATCCACATCAGCTTTTCCACCTCATCCTCCACAATAATCACATCCGGGTCAAAGGAAAGCCGGTCTAAGGGTCCGGCAATAATCCCTTTGAATCTTCCCAATTCGAGGCGGGGCATGGCCCGGATGGTCAAGGCCCCTTTGCGGGGTTCTTGAAAAATTCCGAAGGCCTTCAACATCTGGCCTGCTTCCAGATTGGGTGGGAGGGATTTAAAACCCAAGGCGGCCGCCGCTGCGGGGCAGGTAATAGATTCCGGGGTCAGGATTAATTCTTCTCCCTGCCTGGCCCTCATAATCAATTGACAAAACCGGTGGCCCTGGGCCACCGGCCGGTCTTTAAAGGGTTCCAGGGTATCCAGGAATTTTATGCCCACCGGCGAATGATTCAGTTGGATGGCTTCTGTTAATTGGGCGGCATATTTTTCAAACGGTTCCATAACGTACTTTCCTTATAAGTTCTTGTAAAAGTCATGAGATGTCACTCCGGTCCCACATCAAGGGCGGGATAGACTACAGCCGGAATACGGTCTTTTCAATACAATCGGCCCCCCGGTGTTTGCCCTGGACCTGATCGGTGGGCACCAGGGGGAAGAAAGGTTGAAGATTTGTGAAGACCTCCTCCGTTCATCATTGATAAAGGGAATTCAAAATAAATAGATGGTGTGGTTCCGAAACAATAAGATCCAGGGTCTCGTTTTTTAACAATCTTACGGCCTCTTCCAGAGTAACGGTGGAAGTTATAGTGGTCCTTTCCTGAATGATCCAATACCGCCCATTAAAATCCTTTTCGATGAGAAGGATTTTAATGGTTCCCTGGTCGATCTTTCTCATAGGCTGCTTAAGTATCTTTCAGCAGTTCTTCAAAACCGTCCACGGAAGCGGCAAAAATCGTCGCCGCTTTGGCCTGACGGGCCACCATGATGGCCTCGGCCATTTCTTCTTTGGAAACCCCGGCGACCTTGGCCCCTTTCATAAAAGTGGTGGTGCATAATTCGCTTTCCACGGCCGCGGCCACGGCGACCATGATCAGGTGTTTGTATTTGGCGGGGATCAAGGGGAGATCCATAACGAATTTACGGCTTCGTGCCTGCTCAAAGACAAAGGCCGGATTGATCTGGGCCAGGACCCGCATCGGCCGAGGGTCCCCCCCGCTGATTTTCTCCATGTTCTTCAATAATTCTTCGATGGTCGGTTGTGGATTCTCCATGACTTTTACCTCCTCTTTAATGATTTATTAACAGTTTCATAATAGTATTGACATGAAACTTGCGCTTTGCGTTTGAGGAAGGATCGGGGAGGTCTTCTTTTTGGGGATTGTCCACCCTGAACCTGGAAGCTTCTTTGCCGGGCAAATTAT
>Ga0315298_1007385_pt1 | contig 14490 bp, 10 predicted proteins | sample WHS_1_MG_FD_203077 | JGI IMG/M metagenome (GOLD analysis project Ga0315298, IMG submission 203077) | Extremophilic microbial mat communities from Washburn Hot Springs, YNP, Wyoming, USA - WHS_1_MG | ecosystem: Environmental > Aquatic > Thermal springs > Hot (42-90C) | place: USA: Wyoming... | reverse complement strand
ATTGAACGGTGAACCTTTACGGAGAAGTCAAAGCGCTCCGGTGCCTTCGACCAAGCCTTAGCCCAGCTCGTCGATGGAAAGCGGTAGAAGCTGGCGTTTATCTCAACCGTCGGGAAACCCTGCATGATGTACCACTCGAAGGGAGTTGGTTTGCCCTCGTTCCAGTAGTAGCTGTATCCCGAGGTTCCGACTCTTATGACGTTTTTCGACCTCATCTAAGCAGAGGCGGAGAAGGTGAGTTTATAACACATTCCTCAAACCTGGTTCAATCTGGTTTCGGTTCGGAGGTTTAGGCTTATAAAGGCACAAGCTTAAATTTAAATATATGACCTTAATAATATAGAATATGATAAAAATGAAAGGGGCCAAAAATATGACTAAGTTGGAGGCAGTCGCATTTTCGCTATTCATAGGGTTACTGCTGCTTCCGATGGCAATCGTTCCTATTCAAGTCCAAGCTCAGTTGCCGTTACCAGCTGGTGTGCCTCGGGGAGATGTCTTGGTTGTGAGAGAGCATAACCCGCCCCCTGATCCTTTTGACTTCAATAGTAAAGTGCCGGGCAGGGGAAGGCAGGGTGACGGTTATCACCAACTGGCCATTGCATATCTTTGGTATGCCAATACGACAACAGGTGATCTAATCCCCTGGCTTGCTGAGAAAGTCGAGTATTCAGACGACTATAAGACAGTGAGGATCTTCACTAGACGAGGTGCCTACTGGAACGATGGCGTGGAGTTCACGGCAGACGATGTGGTATTTACGATACAAACTGCTTTGAATACACCACAATGGACTACTAATGGTTTTGCTACAACATGGGTTGAATCTGTCAGTGCCGAAAGCAAATACGTTGTCCTTGTAAAGTTGAAGGCACCAAACCCGAGATTTCATTATGCTTTCACATCTATCATCTGGGGCACCAATTGGTACATAGTACCAAAGCATGTGTGGGAGGGTAAGGATCCGGTTACTTTCAAGGACTATCCACCACTCAGCATCGGGCCATATAACTTGAAGGATGTTGATCCCGCTGGCAACTGGGTTCTGTGGGAAAGGGAGGAGAACTGGTGGGCAACTAAACTTTGGGGCTTGAAGCCGTCACCAAAATACTGCTTATGGATATACTATGGGCCTGAGGAGAAGGTTGCTTTAGCCGCTGCAAGACACGAGATGGACACAGCACTGCTGACTACCGCAGAGGTCGGCGAAATTGCAATAAAGGGAGGTGCACCTTATGTGTGGGGATGGAGAAAGGAGGCGCCATATGCTTGGCCCTATGATTCCTGCGTGAAAGTGTTGGAGTTCAATCTTGCAAGGTATCCTTTTAATATAACTGATGTAAGAAAGGCTTTAACCTTCGCTATGAACATGTCAAATCTGGCCCTTGGATTCACCGGTAAATTCGATGGTTCCATTCCGACACCTTCGCCTTTGCCGATAGTCGGCACGCCAATGGCCTATGAATTATACTATGAGCCGTTGAAAGACGAGTTAGAAAAAATAGGTATCGACACAAAGACCTGGTACTGGAAATATGACCCTCAAGAGGCTGAGAGACTACTGAAGAACCTCGGGTTCAAAAGAGATGCAAACGGAAAGTGGCTTTTGCCTTCAGGAGAACCATGGAAAATTGAGATAATAGGCGTGCCGGAGTGGGCAGACATATCCAGGCTGGCAGTACTATATGCTGAGGAGTGGAAGAAGTTCGGCATAGACGCTACTGCGACTCTCATACCTGGAGCCCTATGGGGCACGAGAGCAACTAAGGGAGATTTTGATGTTGCACCTTGGTGGCAAGCGTGTACTCTGCTGTGGGATCTGACACCGCATATAAACTGGTGGCACTCTAAGTACTTCTTCGCAAGTGCGCCGGCCAATAGTTGGCCTAACTATACGTTTCCGAAGAAGGCCGAGCTTGACTCAATTATAGATGAGATGGAAAACACGCCACCCACACCAGAGAACAAGGATAAGATAATCGAACTAGGCAGAAGGGCCGTGCTCATACAGACTGAAGAGTTCGCGTTTCCAGCGTTCTTCCCCATACCTTTCTACGTCATACAAGATAGTTATGCGTGGTATGGTTGGCCCACATATCCAGACAACTACTACTTAGATCCTGTGAACTGGTGGGGTCAGTTTCTCTTCATAGTGCTTAAGCTCTATCCGTCAGGAAGAGTGCCTACAAAGGATGCTTTGCCAAGGCCAGGTGGAACGTTACCTACAGTTCCGACAGTCCCCACAGAGGAGCTCTCAAAGCTCGGAGAGAAGGTCGACGCCTTAGGCACTTCTTTATCAGGGGTTCAGAGTGACGTAACGGAGCTGAAGACGCTTGTTTCCGGCTTGAGTGCTGAAGTCTCAAGTATATCTGGACAAACATCGATGCTAACGACCATTATCCTCGTAGAGGGGATAGTCATAATATTACTTGCAGTAGCTCTAATGATGATGCGCCGAAAGTAGAAAATATTTTTAATTCTTTTTTATACAATTTTTATTTTTCGCTGACTCTAATTTATTTTCGAGAACTCTGCAACCAGTTCTCTTCATCGATTCTAGTAACTTAATAATTTACTTTTAGATAAAATAATAAGATTGCGGTATAAATATTTTCTGAAATTTACATCTGCTTAACGTGATACGTACCGCTGATGATTATTGCGATACAAAGAAAATCACTCCCCATATGAAGGCGGCCCCAAAAATCTTTCTTCTAAGATTTTTACCTAGGCCAACGAGCATCCTGAGGAAGGAACTTTGGGAATCTAGCATGCGGCTCAGTTTGGTACCAATACGCTACTGATGCAATATCATCTGTTAGGGGTTGGTACCTTCCGTTTGGCCACCAGCCTAATGCTTGAATCGTAACCCTTAAGTCACGCTGGAAACGGATAGGATCCAGAATGTGCCATCGGTAAAGGCTGTGTCTAGGTACCTGTCCTGGTTCCTTGTTCCAGAGATGATAACCTTGAAACGGCGTGCAGTATGTGTCCCCAAATCCCCAGGCTCCGCCGAAGTAATCCTCAGTTCCAGTACCACATATCGTGGGGTACTCAGTGTCACCATCTATGTAAAACTTTATTTCGCCCTCGCCCCACCAACCATTTGAGAGCTGTGTCCACGCGAGGAACGTACCCACATAGTGTCCTCGTCCTTGCACTCCATCAAGGATTACATATTCAGGTTTAGAGCGATCTGTTATGGAACGACGCCATTGTGCGTGAAAGTACCCAATATTATTAGAAATTTCCGTTTCCGCATACGTGATTTGATAGGCGAGAACATTTATATCTGTTACACCATCATTCTCAAAGGTTATGCGACAACGTTTTTGGAATGGCATAGGCCAGTAACAGTTCATCCCCTTAGTGGGGTTTACCGCAACAACCAACGAGCTTAATTTTGCATAAACATCATGCCCTATAGCGAAGAAGTCGGACAAAGGTGTCTCTACTGAAGGCGTAGCCTCATCATCCCAGTAAAAGCGAATTATGCATTGACGGTAGGATGGTGCGTCAGTAGCCATCCAAATATGTTGAACAATGCCTGGACCAGCAATGTCGGCAAGCGTCACGATAGATCCTTTAGGCACTTTAAGGAAGGGGCGTACTTTCCATCCCTTACCGAGATCTACAGCGGCTCCGCTGTGAGGGAGATCGGGATTGTTGGGATCGGGCGACCACTTTGCTCCGCCACCCTTCTCACCGGTTGGGTTCTCTGCAGAAAGCGACCTTGTGCGTGCATCTGAGAGGAGGGGTAATGCGCCAAGCCCCAAATTTAAGCCTACAAATGGATTCTCTGTTTCTTTTTCCTCTCCATTTTTCATTTTTTCTTGCATTTTACAGATCAATTAAATTCTGAAATGGTATTTAAATTTTTTACACTTTAGGCGTGATCGAGTTTCTCTGAGATGCTGACTAAGAGATGGTAGTTTGTAATTATTCTGTGCTAGTTCCAGAATACTCAATTATGATGACGACCACGAAGAGCTACAACGCCCCAAAAAAGATTTATACATGGTTAATTTTTTTTTACGAAACTATGAACTCCAAAGAACGTGTTATTGCTGCTTTGGAAAGACGAACTTTGGATCGTGTCCCTTTAGACCTAGTATGTGGAGGCCCAAATAGCGCTCATGAAGATTTATGTCGTTATTTTAAAGTAAGTAACGATGATCAACTTAGATCAAAATTAAACATCGATATTCGTGGCGTAGGACCGCGCTACGTCGGTCCTGTTGACCGCGCGCCTGGTGGGAACCTCGGGTTGGCCACTGAATTCGGAGGAACAGAATACATGAAGTGTGACTATGCCAGAAGCGGAGGTATCGCTGGAACTTACTCAGACATCGTGGGCCTTAGGCCTTTGCAGAAATGTACATCACTCAAAGATATAGAGGATTACCCTTGGCCCGATATAGAATGGTTTGACTTTAGCAATATAAGGACGGATTGTAATAAACATCAGAAATATGCCATTATGTTCGGAGGATGGACACCTCTTCTCAGCAGAGTCTTTGAGCTTTTTGGTATGAAGACAGCCTTGATCAATTTACACACAAGACCTGACTTGATTCATGCAGTTATAAAGAAGACGACAGATTTCTATTACGAGGTATTCGATATAGCTTTGAGTAATGCTGAAGGTGGAATTGATATAGCGGGGTTTGGGGATGATTTTGCAACGCAGGAGGACCTAATGATAAGCCCAAATATATGGCGTTCATTCATCAAAGAGCCATTATCCCGTCTGTTCAGTCTCGGACAGAAACATAATGTATACATTTTCTTTCATTCGTGTGGCGCGGTTAGAAGAATTATACCCGACTTGATCGAAATAGGTCTTGACATATTGTTCCCTATACAACCACGAGCTACTGGTATGGATCCTGCAGAACTGAAAGAAGAATTCGGTGATCGCTTAGCTTTTTGGGGAGGTGTTGATGTACAAAGAACCCTCCCTTTTGGAACAACCGAGGAAGTTAGACGCGAGGTCAGGGAGCGCATTAGAATTCTGGGCGCAGGAGGTGGCTATATCCTTTCTAGTAGTCACAACTTAGAAAAACATTTTCCGTTACAGAATATATTGGCCATGTACGACGAAGCTATGAAGGTATCACTAATCAGCCAGTAACGTCCTAATGTACTATACGATACCCCAGACATCTTTCAAAAAGCACTCAGAAGTATTTACATATGGTATCCTTCAGCCCTTCTAGAATGCGTCTGTTTAACAAATCCATACACATCACGCGTGAAAAGTTTAAATTCAACTACTCATAAGATGAAAGTTCGGATTTCCAATTGAAAGTTTCAGGTCTCGCAAGATATGTTTTGTTTAGGACTATTCAGTATTTGGCGACTGTAATTAGTGGAGTAACCTCAGTGTTCCTAATTATGAGAGCGATGCCGGTCAATGCGCTTGAAAGCATGTTAAGCAACATACTACGCATGGGAGAGGTCCATGATCCACAAAATCTCATAGTGTTGCGAAAGACATTTTACGAGATCTTGGGCGTAAGCGAATCGCCCTTAGAAGCGTACTTGAAGTTTATTATACGCGTTTTCACCTTTAATTTTGGGCCCTCTATGGTAGCTTATCCGACGCCAGCAGGTGAATTAGTTTTCATAAGACTTCCATGGACTATAGGATTGCTTTCAATTACCACTTTGATTTCATGGATTATTGGAAATGTTATGGGAACCTTAAGTGGGTTTTTCAGAAGTAGCAGGCTCTCCAAATTTTTGGAATCAGTGGCAATAGTACTTTATCCAATACCATACTACATATTAGCCATCGTACTCGTGACTTTGTTTGCATTCATATTTCGCATATTCCCAGCAGGAGGAGGTTCAAGCATCATATCTCGGCAATTAACATTCGATGTAATCATCAACATTCTGTGGCATGCTACACTTCCTGCTCTATCGCTCGTCTTGCCCGGTGCCTTAGGATGGGCATTCATAAGCTCTAAGACACTGGCTTCACAAACAATGGTTGAAGACTATATAGTTTTTGCTGAAATGAGAGGAATACCGAAAGTACAAATATTGAGAAAATATGTGCTGAGAAACATACTGCCGCCACAAATAACCAATTTAGCCCTATCTTTAGGCGGAATATTCGGTGGGGCTCTATTGACAGAGATCGTATTTGCCTATCCAGGAGTAGGCAGTATCGTGTACACTGCTGTCTACTTTGGAGATATAAATACGCTGATGTCTGTGCTGTTTTTCTCCATTCTAGCCATATCTACAGCCGTCTATCTATTGGACCTTCTTTATCCCCTGCTCGACCCTAGGATTAGATATAGATAGGGGGTTGTTAATTGAGTTGTTCAGGGCTAAACACTTGACGTTAAATGCGTTGGGAGTCATTTACAAAGTCTATAAAAAGAGTATCAAATTCAGAATAGGTTTTACTATACTCTCAATGCTGTTAATATTTGGTTTTATCGTGTCTTACTTTGCACCTATGGATACGCGTGATTGGTATGTATTGCCTAGAGAACTACCTCCCTCCAAAGACAATCTTCTTGGTACTACCGCAATGGGTCGTGATGTCTTTTGGGAACTCGCCTCCTCAGTAAAGAATTCGTTAATAATAGCTCTGATCACTGCTTTAGTATCAGTGACCGTATCTCTCATAATAGGCCTGATGGCAGGTCTGAAGGCTGGCATTATTGACAGGATACTGATGTTTATAACGGACACATTCATAATCATACCGGGACTTCCCCTTCTGATTGTTGTCGCCGCTGTGCTCAAAGCTTGGATGACTTTGCCCATGTTAGGTGTTCTGATGGCATTGATTGCATGGCCATGGCCTGCTCGGCAGATAAGAGCTATTGTTCTAAGCCTAAGGGAGAGGACTTTTGTGTATACGGCGATGCTTTCGGGTATGGGTTCGCTCAAGATTTTGTTGAGAGAGATTATGCCGTACCTTATAGGATGGATCTTGGTGAACTTCACGAATACGATACTTTTCTCGATAGGTTTCGAATCAGGTCTTGCGATGCTTGGGCTCTCAATATTAGGTGAGAACACTTTGGGTGTGATGATTTATTGGGCGCTGAACTACTATGCTCTATTCAGAGGAATATTATGGTGGATAATTCCACCAGTTGTTACCCTGATATTGATATTCATAAGCCTTTATTTAATTTCCGTCGGGCTGAGTGATTACATCTCACCCTTAAGAGGTGAGTGAATTGAGCTCAGATCAGATTCTCAAAATGTCAGATGTAAAAGCTGTTTATGCGTTGAAAAATATTCAACATGGCTTTAAAGGAAAAGACGACATTTATGTCGATGCTGTAAGCAACATTTCACTCGAAGTGTTTCGAAACGAGGTTCTTGGAATAGCTGGGGAATCTGGTTGCGGTAAATCCACTCTGCTGAAGGCTATGTACGGTTATGTTAAACCACCGCTAAAAATACTCAACGGCTCCGTAGAACTACTAACGGAAAATAAACAATTCGAAATATACTCACTTAGCCCGAATGAGCTTCAGAAGAATATATGGTATAAGCGTATATCCTACATTCCCCAAAGTGCTATGAATGTACTGAACCCAACGATGCGAATAAGGGACCACTTCATTGAGTTGTTTGATGTCCATTTGAATATGAGTAAACAAGATGCTTATATTCAAGCTCAGAGATATTCCGAAAATATGGGCTTACCAAGGGAGGCCCTAGATGCATTCCCTCATCAGTTAAGTGGTGGTATGAAACAGAGGGCAGTCATAGCTATGGCTGTATCGCTACAGCCTGAGTTGATATTGGCGGACGAGCCCTCATCAGCCCTTGACGTAATCACTCAGAAAGCAGTTCTGACTCTGCTTCTGGAGATTCGGAAAAAACTCGGAATTACACTTGTAATAGTTTCTCACGACATGGGCATTCATTCAGTGCTCACTGATAGAATAGCCGTAATGTACGCTGGTAAGTTGCTTGAGGTAGGTAGGACCAAGGATATTTTTGATAAACCGATGCACCCGTATACGCAGGCGTTGATTGAATCCTTGCCAAGGATCGGTGACAAATCCTATAGAATAGGACTAGGTGGGCAGCCACCAGACCTCAGGAATCCTCCGCCGGGATGTAGATTTCATCCAAGGTGTCCTCACGTAATGGATATATGTAAGAAGGAAGAGCCGAGGCTCATTAAGAAAGATGAAACCAAAGTTGCTTGTTGGCGTCACCAAGGGGTTACATAAAGGTGAGGTCTAAACCTTTACTTTATATAGATAATGTTACTAAGAGGTTCGGTTACGGTTTCTTAGGAAGAGTTAGATTTCCGGCAGTTGACAAAGTATCCTTGGCCTTGCATTATGAACCAACAATATTGACGATAGCCGGCGAAAGCGGATGTGGCAAAACTACGCTTGCTAGGATGATAATTGGAATCGTTGAACCTAGTGAGGGATTCGTGAGGTATAAAGACAAAGACATACACAAGCTGAAGTCCAAAGAGTTGCTTTGGTTTAGAAGAGAAGTACAGGCAATATTCCAAGATCCTTATGAAACCTTCAATCCCATGAAGAGAGTTGAAACCTACTTATATGAATCTGCGAAGAACCTGCTTGGAAAGAAAGATTTGAATCAAGCATTTGAAGTAATAGACAATTCCTTACAATCCGTAGGATTGTCGCTCGGAGATATTAGGGACAAATACCCTACTGAGTTCTCCGGTGGACAGCTACAAAGGATCTCCATAGCAAGAGCGCTCTTGTCACAACCTACGCTCATTGTGGCAGACGAGCCTGTGTCGATGATAGACGCTTCTATGAGGATGAACATAATAAATGTCTTCAAAGAACTAAAGGAGAGACACGGAATCTCTTTCATATACATAACCCACGACCTCGCGACCGCATACTACGTCAGTGATGAAATAGCCATAATGTACAGGGGTATGATCGTTGAGAAAGGTTCAGCTGAAAAGGTACTAGTGGGTCAACATCATCCTTACACACGCGCGATGGTAACTTCGCTTCCCGAACCTCATAAGAGAGAGACTTGGCTGAGGGTATCAGAAGCAAAGCCAACTGAAATCGAGATCAGAGAATTTCTAGCGAGGGGTTGCAAATATGCTAACATGTGCCCCCATAAATTTGATAAATGCTCGCAGAGACCTCCAGTATTTTCCGTCGATGGAGTAGAAGTCAGCTGTTGGCTTTACGAATAGACGAATTCCTACGAATCTTATACTAAATCTTCTCAGAATTTCATTTTAAGAGTGAATTTTTTGCCCTTGATACTTAAACGTAAAACTCTTTTTATTTTGTCATAACTGTATTTGAGACTTTTGCTCTTTATGAAAGTTTTCCTTTTGTTTTTTGGTTCCATTTCTAACAAGTGTACATATCTTGGACGTTTTACGTCATAAAATTCCAATAAAAAATTTCGCTCAGTACCCTCTGTTGAGAAATATATGCTGCCGGCTCTTTTAATACACTCGAACCTCGTAGCACCGTCTTTCTCATACAAGACAAACTCTGATTTTCCATGCGGATATACTCTGATCGTCATGGGTTCAAACTTAGTTTCTCCAGCGAAGTTCATTGTAGGACCTAACGGAATGATAGCCCCTGCTTTCACAAATATGGGCAGTTCGTCTATCTTTGCTGTGTAGGAGACATTAAGTGGTCCCTTGTATACAGATCCATCCCACCAGTTGTACCACCTCCCCTCGGGGAAGTAAATCCACCTTTCACCTTCATCGTTGAAGACCGGTGCTACCATCAATTCTTTACCTAACATGTATTGAAGGTCATTACTGTACACGTTTATGTCATTCTGGAACTCTAGAACGAGTGCGCGCATCAATGGCAGGCCTGTAACATTTGCAATCTTGGCATAAGAATACAAGTATGGAATCAGTTGATATCTAAGATCAGCATACTTCTTGAATATCTCAATCGCCTTACCACCGAATGCCCAAGGGTGTCTAGGTGTGGTACCATAACACCTAGTGTGTGAACTCAGGAAGGCAAATTGAATCCACCTTATATAGAGATTGAATGTTGGTTCTCCGAAAAATCCACCAGCATCGTGGCTCCAAAATGGCACGCCGGAAATTCCATAACTCAAACCTGCTCTCAAGACACAGCACATGTCTTCGAATCTGGTCCTAGGATCACCTGCCCATTGTAGTGGATATCTCTGTACTCCTGCGTATCCCCCCCTTCCCCAGACTATGCCTTCTCCGTAGAACTCTTGGGTTGCCTCAAATACCGCCTTATTATAAAGAAGAGGATATACGTTATGTATTTCTTTTCCATTTTTTCCATCGTGAAATATTGCGTTAGGTGGTATCGATTCGCCCATATCTGTCTTGAACGCGTGCACCCCCATTTTCATAAGGTCCTTTAGTTTATTCTTGAACCAGAGGGTCGCATCTGGGTTTGTAAAGTCAACAATGCCTACATCTAGAGCACCCCAAGTCATGCCTTTGTATGTCTTTCCATTTTCGTCCTTTGCAAAGTATCCATTGGCATCGCCCTCTTCATACATCGAAGTACCTTTAGGAACAAACGGAGATATCCAGAGGCAAATCTTGAAACCCATGTTCTTGAGTCTGCTTAACATACCCTCTGGATCTGGGTACCTATTTCTATCCCAAACTAGGTCGCAGCTCAGCCCGGGACATTTATCCTTGCGAAGCCAACCACCTATGTGAATCACATCGCAGGGTATTTTCTCCTCTCGTATTTTTTTGCAAAAGCCTCAATTGATTTAGCGTTATCCGATGCATGTGGATCAGGCTCTTTGGTCAGGTGCGACATCCACGTTCCGAATGACCACAGCGGTGGCACTGGGGATCTTCCAGTAATGTCCGTGTATCTTTCAATTATCTTATCAAACTCAGGTCCTAATATGAAGTAGTAGTCCATCAAATTGTCATACAACTCAAAACTATATGCGGCTTCAGAATAACTTCCCATTTGGTACTTGATCTTGAACGACGAATTTATAAAAATCCCATAACCTCTCGTGCTGATGAAAAACGGTATGTTCTTGTACGCTCTATCCGTGGTCGTGCTAGCTCCAGTATCTACATTCCAAGAGACGACCTCCCTACCTCTCTTGTCTAAAGTTGTAAATTTCTCTCCTAGACCGAAGAAATGCTCATCTGGGTATATGCTAAAGGACTCGAAGACTCTGATCTCTCCGCTTGTCTTATTGACACTAAATCCTAAGGGGCAGGTTTCTCTATGTGGCCAATATGAAGCACATTCAGTGGATGGCCAGTACACCATGCCCTCTTTCGTTATCTCTTTACCATTATTCTTGACAAAAATCCGCCAAGGTGCCTTTGAAATCTCGATTGTCAGCCCTTTGGTTTCGATTTTGACACTATTGTCATCTTCCGATACATTGAACCTCGTTTTAGCCCAATCCTGTTTTATTACCATTATAGTTTTGCGGTCGATCATTTCATTCCTTGCTGACATTATTAGCCTGAAAACATAAGGTGAACAAATCTCTATCAGAACCTTAAGTTCCTCATTTTGGTTTGTCAAACATTGGAAGATAATCTTGTTATTCACTACTTGATAGCTGACAACTCTGTTCAAATAGTGAAGGATCTTAGTGCGACGATTGAACGTATGGTCACAGTCGTCTTGATAATAGTCAAGAAATTCGTATTCCTTTTCCATGCCCCAAACCGAATGATGATCTTCGGACATTTTCCCACTTATTTACACGAAAGTATCACTTTGGGCCTTTAGCTCTAATAGAATTATCTTTCTCGGAGGAAGCTTTAGGTTAAGTTCGTAGTTACCTCCTCTCTTTGACATTTTAAATTCCTTCGCCTGCTCCTTGGTTACCAATATGGCTTTAAAGACCGACTCATTCAGCTCATATTCATCCTGATTTACTGTCACACTTATTTTTTCAGGCTCTTTGCCGATGTTTAAAAAAAGGAATCCCAGCTTGCCCGCAAACCTCCAAGCTGAATGAACAACGTTAGGGACCTCTATTGCTCCTCTTTCCTCATATCCCTTGTCATCCAAGTAAGTGTTGTACAAGAACCAATCCAGCTTTGATTTCCGACATCGGATCTTAAGGGGCTTAATCATCGTTCCATAAGCCAAGTAATCTTTGGCAAAATTCGTTCGAGCATAGGCTACCTCTCTAATGAATTCCAGTTTTTTTGAGTCCACGACATATCTTCTATCTTTAAATGGATAATAATGTTCTTCCGGCCTGTCATATTCGCTTTGGTCAATAACTTCAAGCGGACTGAATTCATAATTAAGTTCGACTAATCCTCCCCAAAGTGCTGTTCTGCCAGCTATCCAGTAGAATATGTCACCGATCTCGTTAGATATTTTCAACCATCCATCCATGCGTATAGGGCCGTATTCGTGATATACGTAGTCAAACATCGGTATCTTCTCTGCTTTCCCCTGCTTTATCCATTCCCTCCAAGGATCAATCTCCATAGGCGAGCAAGGCGAACCATTGGCTCTGGCCTGATAAAAGTCTAAGGTGTCAATTAGGGGTTCAATTACGACTTCTGTACCTTGGGGCACATAGCGGCCCTTTGCTTTAGTAGTGGCTTGCTTGGTCTTTATAGCTAATCTGCGCCAACCCTCTACCATCCATCCTCCTCCGCCCACTGGGTGTCCATGCTCCTTATTGAAACATGCCATGAGGACATTAGAGAAGCTTATGTCGTAGTAATTGGCATCGGCACCATACTCTTTCACCAACTTCTCATCCCGCCATGCATGAAAGTCCAATAGATATTGAGTGAAGGGGCAAATGTATCCATGGAAGTAAACTCCATATCCAAACCTCCTTGGCACGAGTAGTAGGTTTTTCTTCATCTCGTTGAACTTAGGCACGTGTCTTGGAAATAGGATGTCAAATTCAAAAGGTGCCCAATAGTCTCCGTTATTACTTATCATTTCAAGGTTCTTTCGATTAAACTCCGCTGGGAACCAAGTTTCAGGAGTACTTGCCATACCTCCTACATAGTTGGTTATCACCTTCGACCAGTTTACGCCAAGAACATGAAATACAGGCTTACCAGTGATATCGTGAAAGAACTTCAGCCAGCTTGAGCGGTCATACCTGGAGTTTATACCAAAGGTGCAGAAGCCGACCTGCTCGGCGAGCCATTTGCTGGCTGCTCCCTCTTTCACCCTTTTCCACAATGGACCTTTGTTACACCATTCTTGCTTTATAGCCCACTCCTTGTACCTGTCAGCACCCTCATACCAATTACCTTGAAACAAACTTCCGATAATTGTCGGATATCCTATTTTGAAGGACTGCTCGTAGAAGCCTGTTTTTTCGTGTATAAAGGAAATCTCCAAGAGTCCATCCTTATTTCTGTAAAAATTCAGAGACTTCAGATTAGCTCTCGGGTCGTGACACGCCATGTAAAAACCCCCTAACTCTTCTACATAGTAGACCATGAACTGCATCGCGGAGCCCGCATATCCTTCCGGGTAGTATGAGAAAGGCAAACCCTCTTCAGGGGAGAGCACCACAGACATAGGTCTTTCTCTGTCATTTTTAAAAAGGGCGGACGGGTTGTGAAAGAGTATGCCTGACGCATGCGGATGGGCTAAATGGGTTTTTTCCCCGCTTTTTCCCAAAGTACCTACTCCTTGAATTATAGGATACTCCAACCGCGCAATTCCTTTTTTCTTTTTACTTTCAACTTCTGCATAGAAGTAAGCATTTGGATCTTCCTTTGGGATCTCGATACGTCCTCTAATCTTGGTGCCTGAATCGATCTTCCAGACTAGATCAAGTGCCTGTCCTCTGCGAAATCTCTTGTCTCGATGAAACTTAAAGGTCTGATATTCTTTGACCCATTCAGCCTCCAAATCAAATAGACCATCCTTTCCAACCCAACTTTCATTTTGTTTACCTAATCTCCAAGGCACAAGAGATGTATCACGTAATTGTTCCGATACAAGCAACAAGCCTTTTGACTTGTTTTCAATCTGACGAATAGCTCCACATTCACGGTCTATCGAAACACTTATGTATTCATTTTGAATCACCAAATATTTGTTTCTCTGTCTGCTCAAATTCACGACTTCAAATGTATTGGCCTTTTACTTTATAAAGCTTTACATCACGCGTGCACCAACGATTATTTTGAAAAGCTGAAAAAAGTAAAATATTTTATATAGCATTCCAAGGTCATGTGGATTACCGGATTGGAACAGGTAAGATACTTCCCGAAACCTGGTGACTGGACGGACGAGGTTCTCAAACTGTGCAAGGCTTTCTCTGAGTCAAATAACATAAAAGATGTAGTCGTGGCGTCTACGACGGGCGAGAGTGGCGCCAAGGCCTCGGAGCTGTTCAAGGGTTATAACTTGGTGGTAGTGACGCACTCGGCTGGTTTCAAGGAGCCCGGAGAGCTCGAGCTCCTCGGCGAGAAAAGGAAGGTCATAGAGGAGAACGGGGGCAAGGTTTTGGTAGCCACACACGCGCTCAGCGGGGTTGAAA
>Ga0315298_1007383_pt1 | contig 14493 bp, 16 predicted proteins | sample WHS_1_MG_FD_203077 | JGI IMG/M metagenome (GOLD analysis project Ga0315298, IMG submission 203077) | Extremophilic microbial mat communities from Washburn Hot Springs, YNP, Wyoming, USA - WHS_1_MG | ecosystem: Environmental > Aquatic > Thermal springs > Hot (42-90C) | place: USA: Wyoming... | reverse complement strand
GTGGTCGTGCTAGGCACAGTGGAGGGCGACATCCACGACATTGGCAAGACCGTAGTCGCTGCCATGTTGCAAGCCAACGGCTACGAAGTGCATGACCTGGGTGTCGAAGTGCCTTCCCCGCGCTTTATCCAGGCGGCTGAGGAAACCAAAGCGCACATCATCGGCATGTCGGCGCTCCTCTCCACAACTATGCTCTTCCAGCGCGACGTGATCGAGTTGCTGCGCAGCAAAGGTTTGGACAAGAAGTATTTCACCATTGTGGGTGGCGCGCCGGTAACTCAAGCTTGGGCGGACGAAATCGGCGCCAACGCCTACGCCCGCGACGCCGTAGAAGCCGTGCGTGTGCTGGACGAACGCCGGAAGGAGTGGGCTAGATGAACTTGAAAGAAATCCTCAAACGTGCCGAAACTGGGCCCATCCTGGAAGCGAATGACTTTCTCATGCAGCGTGTGGCGATGAACGTAGCCAAACTGCAGAAAAAGTACAACATCCGCTGGGATGGCAAGTCATTGGTAAACCTAGACGACGATTTGGCTGACCGTTGCTGGGAGGCAGGGAAGGAATTGCTCCTGACCGCTGGCTTGTACAGTGCCAACAGCCGCCGCGTCATCGAATTCTCGCCGGAGGAAGTCGAGCAAGCCCTGCGCTTTGCCCCCAGCCGTTTGGTGATGGGTGAGGGCAAGGATGCCGTTGAAATCAGCCATCGCGATGTAGAAGACAAACGCCAGCCTTTTGTCTTTGCTGGCCCATTCAACGCCGATACCCATGAAAGCCTATTCGTGCGGCTCAATGAAGCCTTTGCACAGGAACGCATCATTGATTGCCTCTTCCTGCCAGGCTACCTCAAGCAACTCGATGGCTTGACCATGCGTCCCAATTCAGGCCTCTCCAGCCGCGCTGCCATCCTATATGGTCAATGGTCAAGGGAAGCAGTGCGCCGCGCTGGGCGGCCAGGCATGCCCATCTGTGGCCATGCGGTCATGGCCCTCAATGAAATCGCCTGCACGAATGAAGAGTGGGGACTGCGCAAGACCGACCCCCGCGCCATGGTTTTCCTTTCCGAATTGCAGGTTGATGACATCACTCTGACCCGCCTGGCTTACTACGCTGCTTACGGCTGTCCGCTCTACCTTGGTTTCACCCCATTGGTGGGTGGTTATGGGGGCGGGCCAGACGGAACCGCTATTGTTGCTGTTGCGTCCTTCATTGCCGGTGCCGTGCTAGGCTTTGAGATCCTGCACCTGGGGCCCCAGCACATCAAGTACAAACAGCAGACCAATGCCCATTCGCTCTTCCTGGGCAGCCTGGCACAGCAGGCGGTGAACCGCAACAGCCACCTGATTACCACGACCAGCCACACCACTGCAGGACGCCCTGGCTCGTCCCAATATCCGTATGAATTCGCAGCACTGGAACTGGCTGTCGTGCCCAGCGGCAGCAACGTCAGTGGGCCACGCCCAGCTGAACCGCTGGGCTTTAACAACGTCAGTCCACTGATGGCACGCCTCTTTGCCGAGGTGGCTCATGCTGCGGCAGGGATGACCCGTGCCCAAGCGGCTCCTATCGTCGAGGCTCTGTACGAGAAATATAAAGACAAGATCCAACTTGAGGAAGCACCCAAGGGCTTGCCTTTTGAAGCGCTGTACGATGTGGATACACTGACGCCCAAACCGGAACACCAAGCCGTGTACGATGAAGTGAAAAACGAACTGATCCGCTTGGGCGTGCCATTGTCGTGAGAGAGGAATGCAAAACGTAAAGCGTAAAACAGAATACGCAACACGCAACACGAAAAAAGTAAAGGAGTGACTATGTCCAAGCCGCTGAAGGTTGATATCGCCAAATGTACCGAATGCCGCGCCTGCGAGCTCAAGTGCTCCTTCGTGCATTTCGGCGTCTTTAATGCGCACAAGTCAGGCGTGCGCATCGTCTCCCGATGGCCTGAGTTGCCTGGCGCGCGGGTGTGCCGACAGTGTGCCGAGCCAGCATGTCTGCCGGCATGTCCGGTCGAGGCATTGGTACGCACTTCCGATGGCGCGGTCAAGGTGCTGTACGAGGAATGCACGGGCTGTGGTGCCTGTGTGGATGCTTGCCCCTACGATGGCATCTGGCTGGATCCGTTGTCAGGTGTGGCAGTCAAATGCGACACATGCGAGGGGCGCTACGAGTGTGTGCCGGAATGTGCGGTCGGCGCATTGAGCATCGGCGAGTAGGGAAGGAGGCAGACGATGTTGGAATGCTACGGAAAGAAATTGCTGCGCGTGAACTTGAGCACACGCACGATTCGCGCAGAGGCGTTGGACGATGCCTTTATCGCACGCTGGGTAGGAGGGATGGGTTTTGGCACCCGCCTCCTGACACAGGAGGTGACGCCACAAGCCGACCCGTTCGGCGAGGAGAACACGCTTTACCTGTGCGTTGGGCCACTGACCGGCACGCTAGCCCCGCTCTTTGCCCAGACCTGCATCGTCACCAAATCACCGCTGACCGGCGGGATTATCAACAGCTATGCTGGCGGGCACTTGGGTGGGGCGCTCAAAGCAACAGGCTACGATGTCATCGCCATCGAAGGCCGCGCCTCGAATTTGGTATACCTGCTGGTAACGCCAGAAGGGGTACGGATTGTGGACTGCCCAGAACTGGCTGGCCTCCCCGCTGCGGAAGCAGAGGAAGCAGTCAAGACAGCCGCACGCCGAGATGACTTGCACACCATCGCCATCGGGCTAGCCGGAGAAAACCGCGTGCGCTATGCCTGCGCCATCTCCGAGACGCGCGCTTTCGGGCGCGGCGGAGCAGGCGCTGTGCTGGGTGCCAAGAACCTCAAAGCCATTGGTATTGCTGGCATTGGCGATGTGCGCGTGGCGGACCGTGATGCCTTTGTGACCGCAATGGGCGCGGCATATGAAACCTTGCGCAAGGACCTGGCGCAACCCTGGAGTGTGCTGGGGCTCTTTGGGCGTGCCGGCACAGGGACAGCCATCGGTATGGTCAACGAGCGCTACGCATTGGCTACGCGCTACCACCGCCAGAGCCACTTTGACAAGGCAGAGGAGATCGGCGGAGAAGCGCTGGCGAAGAAATACCCCACGCGACCCATCGCCTGTCTGGCTTGCCCGGTGCACTGCGGGATGTTGCACCCAACGGTTAAGACGCGTTGGGGGCCAGTGTGGACGCGCGGTCCCGAATACGAGACGATGTACTCGCTGGGCTCGCTCTGCTTCAACGATGACACGGACATGCTCTTGATGGCGAACAAATTGGCTGAAGACTATGGCATGGATACGCTCTCTCTGGGCGTGACAGTTGCCTTCGCCATGGAATGCGCCGAGCGCGGCATCCTGCCACGCGATGCTCTGGGGGATGGCATACCGTTGGAGTTTGGCAATGCCGAAGCCACCATCCGCCTCATCCACATGATCGCCCACCGCGAGGGGTTGGGGGATACACTGGCGGAGGGCGTGCGCCGTGCGGCACAAGCACTTGACCAAGGTGCAGAGTCCTTTGCCCTGCAGGTCAAAGGGATGGAATTCGCCGCCTGGATGCCTGAGCGCATGCGGGGCATTGCCGTAACCTTCTCCACGTCCAACCGTGGTGCTTGCCACAAACGCGCACCCATCGGTGCAGAGTTGATGGGCTTTATCCCTATGGACAGCAGCGAGGGACGGGCAGCACTGGTCGCCAGCATCCAGGACAAAGTGAACGCGATTTTCACGCTGGTCTCCTGCCGCTTCTTGGAATTCGCTCTGCCTACGCAGCAATATGTTGACTTGCTCAACGCAGCCAGTGGCTTGCAATATACTGAGGAGAGTTTCCTGCGCCTTGGCGAGGCGATCTGGAACTTGGAGCGCTTGTACAATCTGGCTGCAGGCATCAGCGGAGACGAGGATCGCCTGCCTGACATTTGCTTCCAACCGCCACCAGATTTCCCAAAGGATGCCAAACCGCTCACACGCGAGGATTTCGCCACGTTGCTGCGCGATTACTACGCCGCGCGCGGCTGGGATGCACAAGGACGTCCTACGCCTGAGCGTCTGGCGCTGCTGGGGCTGGAGCCCAATCCTATCGGGTGAGCGATGCAGGTAACGGTACGTTTTGCAGGTCCAATACGCACGCTGGCGGGACGCCAGAGCGAGGTCGTCACGCTGCCGGAAGGCGCCGTGGTACGCGACCTGCTGCAATTGCTGGCAGATACGCTTCCTACGCCCTTCCGCCTGGAGGTCTTGACGCCGCTGGAAGAGGGACGTGCCCCTCTGGCGTTGCTCTTGGTTAACGGCGCCAGCTTGCGCAACCTCCACGAACTGAACCGGCCTCTGGCTGATGGAGACATCATCGCGTTCGTCCCGCCTATGGCTGGTGGCTGAGATGAAACATTGGGTACGTCGTCTGCGCCTGGGCCAGGGCGAGTTCTGGGCCCTGGCCGGCGCCTTTTTCTACAGCCTCAGCAACGTGTTCACTGGGGTTGCCGTGCGAGGGACGGGACTCAACTACCAGTTGGGCACCAGCCTACGCGCCCTGCCGACGCTGGTCGTAGGGCTGGCAATGGGATGGGGGCGCAGGAATCGCCCTACCAAGACCCTCTCGCCAGTGGCTGATGGCAGAATCTTGGCTGCACTCATCACCAGTGGGCTGTTCACCTTCACCATTGGCGGATCGCTCATGTTCGCTGCCATGCGCTATGGCGGCGTGCTGGTTACTACTCCTCTTACCGGCACCCAAGTGATCTGGAGCGCGGTCATTGCCGCCTTGTTGTTACGTCAACCGTTCAACGGGCGCATGGTGCTGGGCATGCTAACCAGCTTGGTAGGGGTTGTTCTGTTGACCATTGGACGCAGCAACGACCTGGCACTTCCACCCACTTGGTGGCTGGCAGTGCCCTATGCACTGGGGTCGGCTTTATCCTGGGCGTCATCAGGAGTGCTCATCTCCTATGCCATGCAGCGTGGGGTAGATCGCTTCCAAGCCTTGACCGTCAGCGTATTGACTGGTGCCATCACGCTGAACGGCTACCTCCTAGCCACCGGGGACATTGGCTTATACCTGACCACGCCACGGGCAACAATGGCTGCTGCCATCATCGCTGGCGTGCTGGGCATGGCTGCGCTGGTGAGCCTGACCACTGCGCTGTCGTTGACCACGGTGGCGAGCGCCAATGCCTTGAACTCGTTGCAAGTGGGGCTGGCGCCGCTCATTGCCTGGCTCTTGCTGGGCGAGGGCATGAACACCTGGATCGCGCTGGGCATCCTGCTCATCATGGGCGGGGTGATCGTTGTGCAAATAGCCAAGCCGGGTGAAGCGGGATAGGGGCAACCCACGGCGATATTTGCCTCGAAATGGAATTATACCCCGCCGGTAGAGCAAATTGCCTAATGTGGAGAGATGCGTTAGAATAGGGCAGGAAAATAACCGTATACATCTATTGTGTGAAGCCAATCAAATTGCTGAGCGCTTCTTGAGAGAGGAAAGATGAAAACGATTGAGGAGATACGAACTGTCATTCGCGCTCATCAAGAAGAACTGTACCACCGCTACAAGGCACGGGTAGTCGGGGTGTTTGGTTCTTACGTGCGTGGCGAACAGCACAGCGACAGTGACCTCGACTTGTTGGCAGAGTTTGAGCGAGAAGCTTCTCTTCTCGACCTTGGCGGTGCACAAACCATGCTCTCGGAGCTTCTCGGAATCAAGGTGGACCTTGTCCCAAGTGAGGATCTTCGCCCTGAACTCAAGGAACTCATTGAATCAGAAGTAATGCCAATATGATACGCAAAACGGCTCTCTATGTTAGAGACATTATCGCGAATATGCATTTGGCAGAACAATTCGTGGGCGATTTGACCTTCGAGCAGTTTACCACAGACCTTAAACCCCATTTGGAACAAATGCTCAGAGATCTGGAAGCGCAAGAAGAGGTGTGAGAGCAGGGGCGAACACGAGGTTCGCCCCTACGTGTTTGACCATGGGGATGAATGGCGGGGGCGAACACGAGGTTCGCCCCTACATGTTTGATGATGGCGATGAATCGCGGGGGCGAACACGAGGTTCGCCCCTACGTATGGGCAATGAGCCACTCGTATACCTTCTGGAAGACGAGTTGGCATTCGCTGTCCACGACCAAGCCATGCCCTGAATGGTGCAGCACCAGCAGTTCCTTGTCTTCAGAGCCAAGTCGTTTGTACACCGTCGGCCCACTTTGCGGGGCAATCGCCATATCCCGCGTGGAGTAGATGACCAATGCAGGCGTGTGGATGCGCCCCAACTCCGCGCGCACCACTCGCTGTAGGCGGTATAGCTGGTAAATGGCGGGCACAGGAACAATGTCATACGACCAGAAGCGCTTGTAGGCTTCGGGGTCGGTCAAGTCTGAATGTTGGGGATCGGTGTCTTTCACTGTCTCCTTGAGGAAATAGCGCAGGATCGGTATGAACCGCATCCGCCAGTCGCGCAGCTGCAACGCCGGGGCAAGCAGGACGATGCCAGCCAGTTCATGTTGCGTCGCCAAGTGCAATGCCAGCAGCGAGCCCAACGAAAATCCGGCGACAAAAACCTCCGTACACTGCTTCTGCAGTTCCACAAAGGCAGCCTCCACGGAAGCGTACCAGTCCTGCCAGGTGGTGCGTGCCAGGTCTTCATGGGTTGTGCCATGCCCTGCCAGGAGCGGGCAAGAGACGGTCACGCCTCGCTGCGCCAGGTACTCACCCATCGGCCGCATCTCTGGCGGTGAACCGGTGAAGCCATGGATGAGCAGGCAACCCACCTGTCCGCCAGGAAAGGAGAAAGGACTGGGGTCGAGCCAGGGAAATTGGGGCATAATGTATCTCCTCCATGCACGAATTATATTTTACCGCCGAGAACGCAGAGCACGCGGAGAAATCTTTTATCCTCTACCTTCTCCACGCCCTCTGCGGTGAAAGGACCTTACCGCCGAGAACGCGGAGGGGATTGCTTACCACGAAGACACAAAGACACGAAGATTTTGGTCATTGGGCATTGTTCATTGGGATTTCTCTCTGCGCCCTCAGCGGTGAAACACCCTCACGAATGGGCGAATGCTTCTGTCAAATGCTGCAATAGATCGCGCAGTTGCCGCACTTCTACCGGCAACAGCGCAGTCCAGGGAAACATGTAGTAACGGTCTGTGGTGGCGGCGATTTCCTCACACAAGACACGTCCGTCAGGAGTGACGATGAGCGTGGGCCCTGATGCATCTACCCAATCACGCGCCTGCAGGCGTGCCACGAAACGGGCATAATCCTGACGGGAATAGCCACGCTGCGCGCTGAGCGCTGCACTGAGCCCATCCACATCGGAAACCTCACCACGCCACAAGAGCATCAGCGCTTCAACGACGGGGCCATCGAAGCCGTGCCTGCGCCAGGCAGCAACGTGGGCGTCATCGCGAAAGTAGAGCAAGTCTGTCAGGTACTGGTCAATGAACGCCATGGGTGCAGCATCGGCAGGAGGCATCAGGCGTTGACTGCCCAGCAAGCATGTCTTCTCCGGCGGAGGGGGTGCCGCCAGTGCTGCCTGCACGATGCGCGCTAGCAGGTGGGCAAGCCGCTGCAGATCCCGGGCGGGAAGCGGGGACTGTGCAGCAAGAAACGCACGCTCTTGTTCGACACGCGTTTCGATGAACTCCACCGCTCTATCGGTCAGGAAGTACTCTTGCTCGTTCAGGGCTTGCAGCAAGCCCTTCTCCAGCAAAGCGCCTAGGTGCGTCCTGAGCAGGTCTGGGGAGGTATAGGGCAGCCACTCCGCCAGCGAAACAACGCTGGGTGGAGGTTCGCACAGGTAGGCAGTCCGCAATACATCCCATTCGGCTGGCTGTAGCCTGGCGTGATGGAGCCATTCCGCCTGGTCATTCAGGCGGGGCAAAGCCGCAAAAGCGTCCTGCACCAGCGCATACCAGTCTTCCATGCCGACTCCACCGCGTCACCTGGTAGTTACCCAGCAGGTGTTTCTTCGTGCGGAAGACCTTCCTGTGCAGGTGGCTGGGAGGCGGATGTGGCCTCTCCGCTCGCTTCGCTGGCAGTGCTTCCCGTTTCATCTGCCACTGGAGATGGCGTGGTGGTCGCTGCAGGTTCCTGGACTTTTTCTGGCGCCGCTGCAGGCGCTTTCTCTGGAGCGCTTTCTGCGACCGCTTCCTCCGCGGCTGACACGGCTTCTTTTTTCACTTCTTCCAGCGCGGTCTGGGTGCTCTCCATCTCCTTGCGCAGTTCTGTCGTCAGTTCCTCAGAAGCGCGCCGAAATTCGGTGATGGCTTTGCCAAGGTCTCTGGCGATCTCCGGCAAACGCCGTGGGCCAAAGATGAGCAGAGCCAAGATGAGGATGAAGAGCAACTCCATGGGACCGATATTGAACAGGTTCACTGCTTCTTTTCCTTCGCTTCCTCTTCTGGCTTCGTTGCTTCGCGGAACTCGCGAATGGCTCTGCCTAAGGCAGCGCCAACTTCAGGCAATTTCCCCACACCAAAAATGAGCACCACGATCACGAGAATGATCAGCAATTCTGGTACACCAATATGCGACACTGTTCCTCCTTCTCTCAGCAGTTAGCCCCCCTGATCACACAAGGGGGGATCGTTGCTGCATGGTTATTTCCATTATACTCCTAAAACACTTTTTCGCCAACAGAAGTCAACCTCCCGCAGGTTGGGAACCTGCGGGAGGTTCTACTAGGGTTAAGTGCGGGGAATGGCTCCGGGGGCATGCACGCGGATGGCTGCTTCGCCCTTCACCGGGCAGACAAACTCGCACGTGCCGCAGCCAATGCAAAGGTCAGGATTGACAATGGGATACTTGCCCTTCCTGCCTGGTACCTCACCCTGTACCAACGCCCCTTTCACCGGGCATTTTTGCACGCAGAGCAAGCAGCGGATGCAGGTGTCAAAGTTGACCACCGCTGTGCCGATCTTGGCTTTGCGTTTCTCTTCCAGCGACAGTTTGGGAATGGCTTGTGTCGGACAGACCTGCCCACAGGCATTGCAGTCATAGCTGCAGTTGCCGATGCGTGGGACGAGCAACGGCGACCAGATGGATTCCAAGCCAGCCTCAAACAGTGCCAGGTGCAGGGCATTGTTCGGGCAGACCTTGACGCACTGGCCACAGCGGATGCAGCGGCTGAGGAACTCTTCCTCTTTCGCTCCCGGTGGACGGAGCTGGTAGGGGTACTTGCTCTTGAGCATATCCGATTTGAGCAGGGCTGCACCGCCCACGCCAACCACCAACGAAGCCAACATCTGCCGCCGCGAGGGGTCGTAACTGTAGCCAAACCCGGGCTTCTGTCCGGTCTTGAAGCCAATCGCAGCCACCGGGCAACGGCTATGGCAGCTCAGACACTGCAAGCACTCGCCCGGGTCGCTGAGGAACTGGTCCGAACTGATGGTATTCATCGGGCATTGCTTCACACACTGTTTGCACTTGGTGCAGGCATCAGAACGGAAGCGTTTCAGCCAGGAAAACTTGGATAAGAAGGCGACCCATGCCCCTAGCGGGCAGAGGTAGCGGCACCAGAAGCGCCGCGCAAATAAATTCAGCCCCAGCACAATGAGCAGGGGTATCACCAACTCCGGATGCACTAAGGGCCGCAAGGGAACCACAGCCGCCCGTTCCTTGGTCGTCAGCCCCTGCGGTATGACCACTGGCGCCTGCTTCTGCAGGATTGCGGGGAATACCGTGCCTGCCAATGGGCGGACAAAGATGGTAATGGGGTCCAGCCACATGACGGCTAGGCTGCCCAGCAGTGCGCCAGCAATCACCGCAAAGAGGAGGAAGTACTTGATCTGACGGAACCATGCCGGGATGCGCTCCGTTACCCGAGGGCCATACTGATCCAACACCGTGCCCAGAGGGCAAATCCAGCCACACCAGAACCTGCCCAAAAGCAGTGTCGCCACGATCGTGATAAAGCCCGGCACCATATTGGCGATGGGGCGCCGCGATGCGATGGCAGAGACCAGGGCAAAGAGGGGGTTAAAGCGGCTGAACAGATTGATGGGCAAGGACTCCACGCCCTTGCGCGTGGTGTTGTACACCAGGTATAAGAACAGAGCCAAGAGCAGGAACTGCACCGCTTGGCGCACACGCTTTAACCAAGTCCAGCGTTGCCGAATTTGCTTCCAACGTTCACGTTGTAATCGTTTTGCTTCCTTTTCTTCTTCTGTTGTCATATGCGATTTTCAACCTCCTGTATTGTAAATGGATGAATGTACTGCCCGTCAAGGCAAGGCTGGCTGCCCTGCTACGGACAGCCAGATGCAGGCAGTGAGCATCTCAGAATAGACTATTCATTATAGCCAGGGGCGGTTCTGCTGTGCCCAGGGGCAGGCGGCGATGCAGTTCGAGCAATCAGTGCCGCCGTTGGCGCGCCAGAACAGGTAGCAGTTGCCCACATTCACCGTCCAGCGCAAGATGCCGGGCCGGTTGGAGATGGAGGTCTGTTCCAGGGAGCGCTCGCCAAAGGGGATGGCTTTGGCGGGGCAGGCATGGGCACAGAAGAAACACGTCTCACAGAACCGTTGCATGCCAAAATCAATCGGCTTGTCTGTCGCCAGCGGCAAATTCGTGAGCACTTTGCACAAACGCTGCCGCGGCCCAAATTCGGGCGTGAGCAACAAGCCCAGCCGTCCGATTTCCCCCAAGCCGGCATCAATAGCAAGGGGGATATTTTGCGTCGTGTCATTTCCCGAGGGCACGGCTTCATAACCCAAAGCACGGATGTACTTGGCAAGCTTGGAAGTCACTTCCGCCATCTTGGAATAAATCAGCGCCGTGGCTGCGCTTGCCGGAAAGCCGGGCGATTTACGGATGCTGGCAAAGTCCATCTCCAGCCCCATCACAATGGCATATTTGTAGGGGATTTCCAGTTCCCCATACGCGCCAGTCTCGCGGTCATAGTAGTGCGAGTATACCCAGAGCGGGTTGATGGCGCAAATCCCCACCAAGTCGGCACCGTAGAAGCGTGCTACGGTTTTGATGTGCTCCGCCATTTCGAACGGATCCTCAACAGGCAGTTTCTCTGGGCTGACTGCATCATCCCAATCGTACAGCCCGCCGTAGCCGCGCACATGGCCAGAGTAGCCGCGGTAATTGGGGACAAGGCTGCCAACGGCATCATCCACGTAGATGGCGCCAGCGACCAGTGCCCTGCCCTTGATCACCTCTTCTGGCGTCTCGCGCCTTTGCCGCAGCGTCACTTTGCTGATCTGCTCCTGGTAGTCTTTGTCCCACATCACACGCGAGAACACGGTATTGCGCTGGTCAAACCGTGCCACCTTATCCGTCAGGTAGGGGGCATAGGTAGGCTTGTCCACACGCCTAGCCCCGGGGATCTTGCGTGCGTGCTGCGCGAGGATATGCTTGACCAGTTCCTCCTGCGTGGAGAACCGCTCCATGCAGGAGGGGCAAGCCCACATGGCTGGCTCCCACATCACGGGCGTGGGAGTCGCCTTGAGACGGGTTGCGGTAGGCGTGGGCGTCATAGGGGGTAAGGGGGTTGGTTCCCATTCGGGAGTAGGCACCTCCGCATCTTCTCCGGCAATATAACTGGGGATCAACGTGGCTGTCTCTGTCGGACCCGCAATAGCACTTGCCTTAGGCGTTGGCGAAGGCGCACAAGCAGCCAGCGCCTCAGCCGCTCCCAGCGATAACCCCAAAAGCGTGGCATAGCGGATAAAGCCACGCCGGCTGATACGGCCCTGTTGTAATTCTTTTAACAACTTGTTGATTTCACCAAACATGCTTTCTCCTACTCCTCGCAAAGACGAGACCAGACAGGTCTGGGAGACCTGTCTGGTCTCCTCCATGCAGTTGCGTCTTATTTCGCACGTGGCTGTACGATACTGTGCAGCAGGCTAGCCAGCAAAGCGACTATCCCCCCTGCTCTGGTCAGGTACAGCCCCGTGCGCAACCTGGTACTCACCTCCACTTTGGCAAACCCGCCGTAGTCGCCGATGCCATGGCCCTGGATGGGCACGTTAAAGCTCTCCGCGACCTCAGAAATCCTGCCTAAGAAACGGGACACACCCAGCAGGATAATAATCCCTCCGAGAGCAATCAAAATTCGTCCGGGCCAGCCACGCAATACACTGCCCAGTGCGACCAGCGCCACGGCGCTAATCAATATCCGGGTCAGGAGGAGCATCTGCGGGCTGCGCTTGTAGCCCAAAAGCTCGCGGAGGGGACCGACGATCTGATAAGCGTAGATGTCGCTTTCGTTGCCAAACAGGGTCAGGCTCCACCACGGGCGCATGAGGCCAAGGACGATCAAAACCACTGCCACCAGAGCCAAAAGGTTAGGGAAGGAGAAGATGCGTTTCATTTCTCACTCCTTGCACATGCTAGTCAATCACCCGTGTAAACCAGCGCACCACCGTCTTGGAACACGACAGCCGGATCATCCGTTCCCAAAACCAGGGATGCCGCGACAGGCGCGAAGCCAGTTTGCGCCCCCACCCGAATTTGCGGATGCGCGCGTTCGACGGCGTAATGTACCAGTAGTAAGGGGCAATAATGGGCTTCCACTTGCCACTCACCAGTTTGATGACCTCCAGCGCAGCCAACGTCCCCGTAATCCAGACAATGGGACAAATTTGGGCATGGGGCACTTGACTTTCCACCCATTGCTCAAACCAGTCTTCCCGCCACTGGCCCTCGGTAACATAGTAGAGCAACAGCCGTCGGGCATCCGGTCGTACAGTATACTCCTGTAGTTCATGATAGCCAAATCCGTAGGGCATCACCAAGCACTCGGCGACGGTGGGACTGTCCTTGGTGAAGACCGAAACGCGCCCCAACGCCCCCACCGGGTATGCCATCACCGCCGGTTTGGACTTGCGGATAATCTCCAGCGCCACCAGGCTCAGGGGCCATTCGTCCATCACGGGGACAATGACATCGCCCAGTTTGGCAATCTCTTCGATTTCCTCATAGACCATGGCGCGCTCATAAGCAATCACGTCTGCTTCCGGGTTGATGCGCTGGATTTCTTCTTTGATGCACACGGCTTTGTTCTTGCCAATGGTGTCACAATAACAGGCAATTTGCCGGTTCATGTTCGAGGGTTCGTAGGACTCTGGGTCCATAAGCACCAAGTGGCTGACGCCCATGCGTGCCAGAGCGATTGCCACGACCCCGCCCATGCCGCCACAGCCAACCACTACGACTCTGGCGTCCCTGATGCGGCGCTGTTCTTCCTCGGTGAAGATGCCATAATTGCGGTAGAAGTATGTTTCATAATGCCACTCTCTTGCTGCCAACTTCTGCTCGTCCTCCTACTACACTTCTTTAGACCTGACAGGTCTCCAAAGACCTGTCAGGTCTCACACACCAAAATACGCAAAAGGCCCCAACCCGATGGAGGACACAGGTTGGGGCCTTGCGTTCTTCCTCGGGACTAGCCAAACCTAGCGCAGTTTGGCGGCGTAAGGTTCAGCGATGTCGTCAATCCCAAGGGCTTTGAGCGTATCGGCGAGAGGCACGCCCTTGTCCTCGCTCCAGCCTCTGGTCTTCCAGTACGCGGGCAAGGCTTCGTTATATAGCACTTCCGGCTTGCCCTCGTACGCCACTCTGCCCTTGCCTGAACCGGTGGGCAGTGGATCATTGAACCAGCGAGGCGGGAAGAGAGAATCCCATTCCTTCTTCGGGTCTTTGATCCCCTGCGTGGTGAGGTTAAAGATCCTACCCAGGGCATAGGCGCGGGCACCGACTTTGGGCACATCATCCTCGGTAAAGTCGGTCCAGCCGGTAGCTGCCTGTACCATGGCAGCGATCTTGCCCGCCCAGTTGCCGGCGGCGAAGGAGCAGATGACCAGGGAGTTGTGCGTTGCCTGCGTGTTCTGCCCAGCGATGGCTGCAGCATAGTCCTTCTTCAGGAATCCAGCGCCGCCGCCACCAGTGTGCTCGCACGGCCGCTCCACCGTAACGTATTCCAGGGCGTCCTTGTCAAAGCCCCGCACGTCGTGCGCAGGCTGGGCATAGCGATGGCCGGTCATGGCATAGTTCATGATCTCCGGCTTGCCCTTCTTCTCGGCAAAGTACTTGGCGGTCTCCCAAGTGCCCTTGGCAAGCACGGCGCCGATGCCTTCCTTGCGCACGATCTTCTTGACAATCGCATCCACGGCATGCACATCGCCCCATTTGAGGTTGATGCCATCCAGGTCAGCCGGGGTGATGAGGTTGCGCTGGATGAGTTCCATGAGCAGCGCCAGCAGAGCACCGCCTTCGATGTAGCAAATACCATAGTTGTCATGGATAGCAGTGGTGTACTGCGTCTTTGCCAGCGCTTCCATCAAGTCCCAATGATCGCCGGTGAAGGTATCGTTGGGCGTCTTGCCCTCCAGTTCGCAATACCCCAGGTTGCCACCCACCATGCCCATGGCTTCCCAGTCGGGCATGTCGGTGATGACCCCATCCATAAGCGGGTCCTTGCTGGTGATTTCGGTGAGGTACATGCAGTGCAAGGTGCAGCCGGGGCAAGCCATCTGCTTGACGAAACTGGCGG
>Ga0315298_1007381_pt1 | contig 14498 bp, 22 predicted proteins | sample WHS_1_MG_FD_203077 | JGI IMG/M metagenome (GOLD analysis project Ga0315298, IMG submission 203077) | Extremophilic microbial mat communities from Washburn Hot Springs, YNP, Wyoming, USA - WHS_1_MG | ecosystem: Environmental > Aquatic > Thermal springs > Hot (42-90C) | place: USA: Wyoming... | reverse complement strand
CATCCGGAAGTTTTGAAGAAAGCTGGTCTTGATCCAGAAGTCTATCAGAGCTTTGCGTTTGGTATGGGAGTAGAGCGTCTCCCAATGTTGCGTTATGGAATAGATGACCTGCGCCTTTTCTTCGGCAGTGATCTCAGATTCCTGAAACAATTCTGAGGTATGATATGAAAGTCTCTCTCAAATGGTTAAAAGAATATGTTGATACTGATCTTTCTCCTGCAGAGATAGCCAACCGGCTAACCATGGCTGGAAACGAGGTCAAGGCAATCCAGATCATCGGTGAGAACTGGGGTGAGAAGATCGTGATCGGACAGATCGAGGAAGTTAAGCCCCACCCGAATGCCGACCGACTCCGGCTTGTAAGGGTTAACCTGGGGAAAGAGGAACGGACTGTGGTTTGTGGTGCTCCGAATTTGAATGTCGGAGATAAGGTCGTTTTTGCCTTCACAGGAGCAGAACTTAAAGATGGGCACACCGGAGAGAAAGTTGTATTAAAATCAGCCAAAATCCGCGGGGTTGAATCGGCTGGTATGATATGCTCGGAAATGGAGCTTGGTATATCAGATGAACATCAGGTAATCATGGTCTTACCACAGGATGCCCCGGTTGGTATGACACTGCTTGAATATATGGGCGACACCATTCTTGATCTGGATATAACACCAAACCGGGCAGACTGCCTGTCAGTTATTGGGATCGCGAGAGAAGTTGCAGCATTAACTGGTAAGGTTGTACGGGAACCTGAGATTAAGTATATCGAAAAGGGTTCCTCGATTTCCGAATGGATCAACATTGAAATATTTGCTCCAGATTTGTGTCCGCGATACTCAGCCAGTCTTATTCATAATGTTCGGATTAAACCGTCACCCAGATGGATGCAGGAACGTCTGGTGGCTGCTGGTATGAGACCAATCAACAACATCGTGGACATCAGCAATTATGTGATGCTGGAATATGGACAACCTTTGCATACCTTTGACTACGATAAGCTCAGAGGACGGAAAATAATCGTTCGCAGGGCACAAAGCGGTGAATCAATCGTTTCGCTGGACGGCATTGAACGCAAGCTCACTCCCGATATGTTGGTGATCGCGGATGCGGAGAGAGCAGTTGCGGTTGCAGGTGTAATGGGGGGAGCCAACAGTGAGGTTACTGACCAGACGACTTCAATTCTCTTAGAGGCAGCCAATTTTAATGCAGCCAGTATCCGGCATACAGGTGGATTATTGAATATTGCCAGCGAAGCTCGCTACCGATTTGAGAGAGGAATCTCACCCGGTTTAACCATTCCGGCATTGAGGAGAGCAACTCAATTAATCGCTGAGCTTGGAGAAGGTGAAGTCGCGAGCGGCTATCTTGACATTTACCCCGGTCAGGCCAAAAGTGAACCGATTGTTATTTCCTCTGAAAAAGTTAAGCGATTTCTTGGAGTGGAATTCAGTCAGTCCGAGATTCTAAGTTCCCTGACTTCACTTGGATTTGAATGTAAGGTAATATCGGATACCGATGTTGAGGCGAAGGTACCTTACTGGAGAAATGATATCCACCTTGAAGAGGATCTTATTGAAGAAGTCGCTCGTGTTCAGGGTTACGATAAAATCCCTGTGACTTTACTGGCTTCTCCAATCCCTTCTCGCAATCCTGATCCTTTATTGAAATTGAAACAAAGCGTCAGAGAAGTTCTTGCTTCCAGCGGCTTTACGGAAATTTTAACCTTTTCCATGGTTGGGCTGGAAATGTTGAAAAAATTATCGCCCGATATGGGATCTGTTGAGCCGCCGCCATTACGTATAGCTAACCCTATGACGGCGGATATGGAGTATTTACGCACAAGTTTGCGGGCGAACGTGCTTTCTGCCTTCGCGATGAACCGGCGTTTTGAAGAAGGAAGCATCCGCATTTTTGAGGCGGGCAAGGTTTATCTACCCGCAGGTAAGAGACAGCCGGAAGAGAGAGAAACGATTTGTGGGGTAATGGGTGGGCAGCTCTTCGCAGGGTACTGGCAAGAAAGTGAGCGGATGATGGATTTCTATGATGCAAAAGGCACAGCGGAGACAGTTTTAGAGCGACTTGGACTCAGTCCGCAATTTGCATTGAGCCATGATCCCGGTTTGCACCCCAACAAACAGGCAGAAATAATTATTGACTCCAGGAAGGCCGGAATTATCGGTGAGGTACATCCCAAAGTTCTGGCAGCGTTTGAAATTGAAGAGCCGGTTTATATTATTGAGTTCGACCTTAATTGTTTGGTTTCTTTGATATCGTATAGAAAGGCTTACCAGCCTGTACCGCGCTTTCCGTCGATTACTCGCGATATTGCTATCATCATCGATAGGAATATCACTCACCAGAAGGTGAAGGAAACCATACAGGGTTTTCCGCTGGTAGAAATGGTTGAAATTTTCGATATGTATATGGGAGAGCAGGTACCGCCGGGAAAGAAATCGCTGGCATATCATATCAGGTATCGTGCCCAGGATCATACCTTAACAGACGAAGAAGTGAACCAGATACAGGAGAATATCTTACAAAAGCTTAATGCTGATCTGGGAGCTGTTTTACGCCGCTAAAAAGAGGGTGCAGGTTTTCCTGTTCTGCAGGTAAAAAATTCAGTGGCAGTTTTGAAATTTAGCCTTGCAGAGTTGACAATCAATATCGGATTATGATAGACTTAACATTCGGATTTAGTAGTCCATAGAGGTTTCGGTAGACTGGAATTTGGCGTTCAGTCTATCTTTAATGGATGAGCTGGGTCTCATCCATTAAAATTTGTGTGAAATAGGAAGGGAAAAGTTGCCTACGATAAATCAGCTGGTTAGAAAAGGACGCAAAAAAATTACAAAAAGGATCAAAGCTCCTGCTCTGCGTTATACATTTAACGCTCTGAAGAATAAGATTACGGTGCATCCAAAATCAGCACCTCAAAAGAGAGGCGTCTGCTTGCAGGTCAGGACCATGACTCCTAAAAAACCGAACTCTGGTCTGCGAAAAATCGCCAGGGTGAGGCTTTCGAATGGAATGCAGGTTACAGCCTACATCCCTGGAGAAGGACATGATCTGCAGGAGCACTCCGTGGTGCTGGTTAGAGGCGGGCGTGTGAAAGATTTGCCCGGTGTCCGTTACCATATTATTCGCGGTACTCTGGATGCCAGCGGAGTAGAAAAACGCAGACAGGGTCGGAGCAAGTATGGTAATAAGCGACCCAAGTCAACCGCTGAAGCTTCGTAGGTACAGGAGAATTTGAAATGCCAAGACGTAAATATGTTGATAGAAGAGTGAGAGTACCGGATGCTAAGTATAATAGTACCGTTGTCTCTGAGTTAATTAATAAGATTATGCTTAACGGCAAGAAAAGCCTGGCAGAGAAGATAGTTTACACAGCCTTCGATATTATTCAGGAAAAAGAGAAGGTTGATCCCATGACCGTGCTTGAACAGGCATTAAAAAATTCAACACCGTTACTTGAAGTGAAAGCACGGCGGGTTGGTGGTGCAACTTACCAGGTTCCTGTCGAAGTGGATGCGGATAGAGGAAGAGCGGTAGCCATCAGATGGTTGATCAAATCAAGCCGTGCCAGATCCGGCAAGTCAATGGCGGAGAAATTTGCGGCTGAATTGATTGACGCATCTAAGGGACAGGGAGCCACTGTTAAGAAGAGAGAAGATACCCATAAGATGGCTGAAGCGAACCGCGCTTTTGCTCATTATAGATGGTAGAGATGGTCGGTACTTTCAAATCTGATACCAGTGAAAAATTGATCAGGACAGGTTTGTCTCAAGTAAAGGAAATATCGGTGCCCAGAAGTTTCCCATTAGAACTTATTAGAAATATTGCTATTATCGCTCATATCGATGCTGGTAAAACTACCACGACTGAGCGGATACTGTATTATACTGGTCGTACCTACAAAATCGGTAACGTTGATGAGGGCACGACAGTGATGGATTTTATGCAGCAGGAAAGAGAGCGTGGTATCACGATCAAAGCTGCTGCCACAACCTGTTCGTGGGGTCAGCATCGCATCAATATTATTGATACCCCTGGGCATGTTGATTTCACTGCCGAGGTTGAACGCAGTTTAAGGGTGCTTGATGGGGGTGTGGTAGTACTTGATGCTGTACAGGGTGTTGAAGCACAATCAGAAACAGTCTGGAGACAGGCTGATCGGTATCATGTTGCCAGGATCTGTTTTGTAAACAAGATGGACAGGATTGGAGCCAACTTCCAGAGAACTGTCGATATGATCAGAGAAAGACTCCAGGCTATTCCGATTCCAATTCAGTTACCCCTTGGCAGCGAGGAGAAGTTTGAGGGGATTATTGATCTGATTGAAAATAAAGCCTGGCGCTTTGACGTTGATCCCAATGTTAAACCAGAAGAAGTGGAGATTCCAGAAACAGAGATTACCAGGGTCAAAGAGTACCGACATGCTATGATAGAGAGGCTTGGGGAGCTTGACGATAGCATAATGGTAGCTTATCTGGAAGGAAGAGATATCAGTACTGCTGAAATCAAGGCTGCTCTGAGGCGTGTGACAATATCAAACAAGGCTGTTCCGGTTCTTTGCGGTAGTGCTTTGAAGAACAAAGGAATTCAACCGTTGCTTGATGCGATTGTGGAATATTTGCCATCACCGGTTGATATGCCGCCTCTTTTCGCGTTTGACCCGGTCTCAGGAGAAAAGGTAAGTTGTCCTCCTGCTGATGAAGGACCATTTCTGGCACTGGCTTTTAAAGTGGTAACCGATCCATATATGGGGCGACTGGTATATTTAAGAGTATATTCAGGTACCTTACAAAGCGGTGCTACTGTTTTAAATTCAACTCGAGGGAAGAAAGAGCGTATCGGTCGAATTTTGCTCATGCATGCAAACCACAGGGAAGAAATAAACGACGCCGATACTGGTGCAATTATTGCTATTCTCGGTCTTAAGGAAACTTATACCGGAGATACACTTTGCGATCCAGAAAGGCCACTGATTCTGGAAAGCATAAAATTCCCCGAACCCGTCATCTCGGTCGCGGTAGAACCCAAAAGTCGGGCTGATCAGGATAAACTCAGCGATGCTCTACGGAAACTATCGGATGAGGATCCTACTTTTAAAGTAGATTATAATACTGAGACTGGTCAGATTGTGATCTCCGGAATGGGTGAACTGCATCTGGATGTGATTATCAGCCGTATGATGACCGAGTTTGGTGTGAGTGCCAAGGTAGGTAAGCCACAGGTGGCTTATAAAGAAACCATTACTGTTCCCGTGGATGCGGAAGGCAAGTTTGTGCGACAAACAGGCGGACACGGTCAGTACGGACATGTACTGGTCAGATTAGAGCCACTGGAGAGAGGGAAAGGTTTCGAATTTGTTGATAATGTCAAGGGCGGCACGATACCCAGGAAGTTCATTCCACCGGTAGAAGCTGGCATTAAGGAAGCCATGGAAGGCGGAGTTCTGGCTGGCTATCCTCTGGTAGATATCAGGGCTATTCTGTACGATGGAAGCTATCATGAGGTAGATTCCTCCGACCTGGCTTTCAAGATGGCAGGCTCAATCGCGTTAAAAGAAGGTGCGAGAAAAGCCAAACCGGTTTTGCTCGAACCCATCATGAAGCTGGAAATTATGGCTCCGGAGCAGTTCCTGGGTGATTTAATTGGCGATTTAAATGCTCGTCGTGGGCATGTTGAAAACATTCAGACTCATGGCGGAATGTGTACAATACATGCTTTTGTACCGCTGGCAGAGACGTTTGGTTATTCGACTGTAATAAGATCTTTAACTCAGGGAAGAGCAACATATTCAATGGAGTTTTCTCATTACCAGCAGGTACCTCAGGAACTCGCCGAGGAAATAATTAATAAGGGTAGAGGAAATGCCTAAACAGAAGATTCGCATTCGGTTAAAAGGATATGATCACAAAATAGTAGATCAGTCCGCTGCACAGATCGTTGAAGCTATAGAGCGGAGTGGGGCTGTGGTCTCTGGACCGATCCCATTACCTACGCGGATTGAGAGATTCAGTGTGATCAGGTCCACCTTTATTGATAAGGATTCCCAGGAGCAGTTTGAGATCAGAACTCATAAGCGTTTGATTGACATTGTCGAAACAACTTCAAAAACAATCGACGCACTCACCAAACTCAACCTGCCTTCTGGCGTGGAAGTTGATATTAAGTTATAAGACTAAATTCTTGATTTATGGAAGGATAAAATGCCTGGTATAGATGGGATTATCGGAAAGAAAATTGGCATGACCCAGGTATTCACAGAGGATGGCAAAACCAGAGCTGTTACGGCTATTGAGGCCGGTCCCTGTACGGTTACCCAGATTAAAACTGTGGAAAATGATGGTTATCAGGCTGTACAGCTTGGGTTTGAGCAGGCGAAGAAACTCAATGCACCTGAGAAAGGACACCTGAAAAATCTGGGATTATTCAAATACCTCAGAGAGTTGAGAGTTGTGAATATCGAAGGGGTAAACCCCGGAGACAAAGTTGATGTCAGCATTTTCAAGCCCGGAGACAGGGTAGATGTCACCGGTATTTCAAGAGGTAAGGGTTTTGCCGGAGTTGTGAAAAGAAATCATTTCCGTGGCGGACCCAAAACTCACGGGCAGTCTGACCGCCAGCGCGCTCCGGGGGCTATTGGCTCGACTACATCACCGGGTCGGGTTTGGAAGAATCTGAAAATGGCAGGGCACATGGGTAATGTCAGGGTGACTGTCAGGAATCTTGAAGTTTACAGTGCTGATGTCAATAAGAATCTTTTACTGGTCAAAGGTGCGATTCCTGGCGGAGAAAATAGTTTGGTGATTATCAGAAAATCATCCAGAGGGAGCTAAAAAGTGCAAGTCCCAGTGTATAACTCGGTTGGAGAAGTGGTAAAGAATATTGAAATCAGCGATACTGTCTTCGCTGTTCCCTTTAATGAGGCTGTTGTACATCAGGCTCTGGTCAGGCAAAGAGCTGATGCCAGGCAGGGGACTCATGATACAAAAACCAGGGGCGAGGTAGCCGGTAGTCGGAAAAAGCTGTACTCGCAAAAGCATACCGGCGAAGCTAGAGCCGGAGACAGACGTTCGCCGACCCGTGTACACGGGGGGGTGGCTTTCGGCCCTCATCCTAGAGATTATACTAAGGATATGCCGAAAAAGATGCGCCGGCTGGCATTGAAATGTGTTCTTTCTTCTAAAGTTAGTGAAGGACAGTTTAAGATTCTGGATAAATTCACCTTCGAAGTGCCCAAAACCAGAGAGATGGTCAAGGTGCTCGATTCTTTAAAGCTGGAATCATCAGCGCTAATTGTAACATCTGCCCCTGAGGAGAATGTGATAAAATCAGCCCGGAATATACCCGGTCTAAAGACTTTGCCCGCAAGCACGTTAAATGTACTTGATTTATTATCCTACCGTGCTCTGGTAATAACGGAAGACGCTGTTCGTAAAGTCGAACAGTTATGGGGTGAGGGGCAAAAGCAGGAGGCTCAACAGTGAATCTTTATGATGTGATTCGACGTCCACTGGTTACTGAAAAGAATACTGCCCTTCAGGTAGCAGGGAAATACGGATTTGAAGTCAGGGCAAACGCTAATAAAGATCAAATTAAAAAAGCCGTTGAAAAGGCTTTTAAGGTCACCGTTACATCGGTTAATGTAATGACGGTGAGAGGAAGAGAACGTCGAGTAGGTCGGAGAAAAGTTCTGGTGAATAAATGGAAGAAAGCGATCGTTACCCTGAAGCCGGGGGATAAAATAACGATATTTGAAGGTGTATAAGAAGGAGCAGGTTAGATGGGATTAATTAAGTACAAGCCAACATCACCCGGCAGACGGGGTATGAGTGGCTATACGTTTGATGAGATAACTAAAACAGAACCAGAAAAGTCGCTGATTACACCCAGAAAAGTTGCTGCTGGACGTAACAATCAGGGAGTGATTACCATCCGCAGGCAGGGTGGCGGCGTAAAACAGATGCTGCGAAAGATAGATTTTAAAAGGGATAAGATCGGTGTCCCTGGCAGAGTAGCAGCAATAGAATACGATCCTAACCGGACTGCAAGGATAGCTCTGATCGTTTATGCGGATGGTGAAAAAAGGTACATACTGGCGCCGCTTGAGTTAAAAGTTGGGGATATTGTGATGTCAGGCGAAAATGCCGAGGTTAAGCCTGGCAATCATCTGCCTTTGAAAAATATCCCCAGCGGTACGCTCATTCATAACATAGAGTTGCAGAAAGGCAGAGGTGGGCAATTGGTCAGAAGCGCTGGTGAATCTGCTCGCTTGATGGTTAAGGAAGGTGGATATGCCCTTGTGCGTTTACCTTCAAGTGAGTTGAGAAAAATCAGCATCGAATGTTCGGCAACTATTGGCCAGATCGGTAATATTGAACATGCCAATATCAGTCTAGGTAAGGCGGGCAGACGCAGATTAATGGGTTGGAGGCCCAAATCAAGAGGGTCTGCTTTAACACCCAGAGATCATCCTCATGGGGGTGGTTCTGGCAGATGTCCGATTGGTATGCCCGGTCCTAAGTCACCTTGGGGTAAACCTACCCTGGGTTACAAAACCAGAAAAAAGAAAGCTTCTGATAAATTGATTGTTAAGCGCAGGGAGAAGTAAACATGTCGAGATCAACCAAAAAAGGACCCGCAGTTGATCCAAAACTCTTAAAGAAGGTTGAAGCTGTGAACAGGTCAGGTCAGAAAACCGTCATCAAGACCTGGGCACGTTATTCGGTAATATTGCCTGAGATGGTGGGACTGACCATCGGTGTACATGACGGCAGAAGACATGTGCCAGTTCTGATTACCGAAAATATGGTTGGTCATCGCCTTGGTGAATTTGCTCATACCCGGACTTTCCGTGGACACGGTACCAAGGCTGAAAAGGCAGGACCTTCAGCCTGAGGTTGAGTTATAAGGATGCTGTTAAGGGACTAAATATTATCAGGTAAGGCGAGAAATGGAAGTTAGAGCAATATCCAGAGATACAGGAGTATCGGCAAGGAAAATGCGCTTGATCGTAAACATGGTTAAGGGCAAAAAGGTTGATGAAGCCCTGAACATCCTGAAATTTGCCCCTACTCCGAATGCCCGAATTGTTGCCAAGACAATAAAATCGGCAGCTGCCAATGCCGAAAATAATTTTCAGATGAATCCGGCAGATCTCAAAATCGTCAAAATAACGGCTGATGATGCGCGGATGCTGAAGCGGTTTAGAGCACGCGCCAGAGGTAGAGCTAATCAGATTTTGAAGCGCTCCAGCCATATTACTGTCGTGGTTTCAGAATAGGAGGAATGTTTTGGGTCGAAAAGTTCATCCAGTAGGCTTCAGAATTGGTGTAATACGTGACTGGCAGGGGAAGTGGTACGCTGATAAAACTTATACCGCCTTTCTACAGGAGGACATCAAGATTAGAAAGGCAATTCTTGAAAAGTATGCCGAAGCTGCTATTTCAAAAGTTGAAATAGATAGACAGGCAAATGAAGTAGCGGTAACCATTCATACTGCCAGACCAGGAATTGTCATCGGACGCGGTGGACAGCGTGTAGATGAAATGAGGCAATTCCTTGAGAAATTGATTGGGAAAAAGGTTCGTCTAAATATACAGGAAATAAGACAGCCTGAACTGGATGCAACTCTGGTATCCCGATCTATTGCCGAACAGCTTGAGCGACGTATCGCGTATCGCAGAGCGATGAAGCAGGCAATTTTCCGGACGATGCAGGCTGGTGCCCGTGGTATAAGAATACTCTGTTCCGGCAGATTGGCCGGAGCAGAAATCGCCAGGCGGCAGTTAATGCATCAGGGAAGAGTACCTTTGCATACAATTCGTGCTGATGTAGATTATGGATTTTCTGAAGCACATACAGTAATGGGGAGATTGGGCGTAAAAGTCTGGATTTATAAAGGGGATGTTCTGCCCGAAGCAAAAGAGACTGAGGCTGAGGTAAGCAGTCAACCAGCAGTTAGCCCGGTCAGTACAGTGCAGACTCCACCCAATCCAACAGGAACGGAGGCTACTAATGCTGCAACCGAAGCGGGTTAAATATCGTAAAATACAAAAAGGCACCAGAAGAGGTAAAGCTCAGGCAGGTAATACGGTAGTTTTCGGTAGTTATGGATTACAGGCTCTGGAAAATGCCTGGATTACCGATCGGCAGATTGAAGCTGCCAGACGTGCTATTACCCGTCACATCAAGAGAGGTGGCAATGTCTGGATCAGGATTTTCCCTGACAAAGCGGTTACCAAAAAACCTGCAGAAACTCGTATGGGTGGTGGAAAAGGTTCACCTGATCACTGGGTAGCTGTGGTAAAGGCAGGCAGAATTTTATTCGAGATGGCTGGCGTGGATGAATCACTAGCTAAAGAAGCCATGCGACTTGCTGCCAACAAACTACCCATCAATACCAAATTTGTTGTAAAGGAAACTGGTGAGGCAGTCAGTGCTGTCTAATAATTGAGGAGTGTGATTAAGGTGAAAATTGAGGAAATGAGAGCATTGAGCATAGAGGAGTTAAAAAAGCGCCTGGACGAGGCTCACCAGGAATTATTCAATCTCAGGTTTCGTTTATCCACCAGGCAACTGGTTAACCACCGCGAAGTGCCCAGGGTGAAGAAAGAGATAGCCAGGTTAGAAACGATTATCAGAGAAAAACAGTTAGCAGAGCAAAAGCAGGCTTAGCCGGGCAACGTGGAGCACACGTAAAATCAGGAGTAATTGAGAATGGCAGGTAAACATAAGGAAAGAATCGGACGTGTAGTAAGTGATAAGATGGAAAAGACTGTAGTTGTGGCAGTCGAGGTGTTTAAACACCATCCACTTTATCATAAAACCATTAGAAAAACTGTTAACTATAAAGTCCACGATGAAAAGAAAGAAAGCAAAGTTGGAGATGTCGTCAAAATTATCGAAACACGTCCGTTATCTCGGGACAAGAGATGGCGATTGGCTGAAATTATACAAAAAGGTGAAGTTGTAGAAGTAAAACCTCAGGAGATCACCTGAAATCTTAATTAATTTTGGGGATGGTCTATTATGATTCAGCAATATACCAGATTAAAAGTTGGCGATAACACTGGTGCTCGTTCAATAATGTGCATTAACATTCTGGGTGGTACTGGAAAGCAGTACGCTACAGTCGGCGATGTTATCGTTTGTTCCGTTAAAAAAGCAATTCCAAATGGTATGGTCAAAAAGGGTGACGTGGTAAAAGCGGTCGTCATTCGCTGTGCAAAACCATACCGGCGTGCGGATGGATCGTATATCCGGTTCGATGAGAATGCTGCAGTAATTCTTGCTGACGGCAACAATCCCAAAGGTACTCGTATCTTTGGTCCAGTAGCACGTGAACTAAGGGAGAAAAATTTCACCAAGATTATTTCGCTGGCTCCTGAAGTATTATAGATTTCTAAATCAATTGAAAAGAGAAGGTCAGTGATGAAAATCAAAAAAAACGATACAGTCCTGGTAATTGCAGGAAAAGACAAAGGGAAGAAAGGCAAAGTCCGCTTTGCGTATCCTGATGAAAACCGGGTAATGGTAGAGGGCATAAATATGGTCAAAAAACATGCCAAAGCCAGGGGGCAGGTAAGGCAGGCGGGTATCATTGAGCGTGAAGCTCCAATCAGTGCGGCAAATGTTATGCTGATATGCAGCAAATGTAATAAACCAGCCCGAGTAGGCTATCGGCTATTGCAGGATGGGCGCAAGGCTAGAGTATGTCGCGCCTGCGGTGAGGTGATTGACTGATGGCTCAACTGAAAGAAAAATACCGAAAAGAAATTGTACCCATGATGATGGAACGCATGGGTTATACCAATATTATGCAGGTTCCGAGATTGGAGAAGATTGTCCTGAACATTGGACTGGGAGAGGCAATCACCAATGCCAAAGCCCTGGAAGCCAGTGAATCAGACCTAGCGGCGATCACTGGGCAACACCCGGTTATCACCCGTGCAAAAAGGTCGATATCCGCCTTTCGTCTGAGAGCAGGCATGCCAATTGGGGTTAAAGTAACCCTGCGTGGGCAGAGGATGTGGGATTTTTTTGAGAAGCTCGTAACCATCACCCTGCCCCGGGTAAGAGAATTTAACGGTGTTCCCAGGGATGCTTTTGATGGTAGAGGCAATTATACTCTTGGTTTAAAAGAACAGATCGTGTTTCCGGAAATTGAATTTGACAAGATAGATAAACTTCGCGGACTTGAGGTCGTCATTGTTACAACGGCAAAAACTGATGAAGAGGGCAGAAATTTACTGGAATTACTTGGAATGCCCTTTGCTAAGGAATAGGGATAGAGAATGGCAAAGATATCAAAAATTGTAAAATCAGAACGTCCAGCAAAATATAAAACCCAGCAGCATAACCGCTGTTCTCAGTGTGGTCGACCCCGGGCCTATATGCGCAGGTTCGGTGTATGCAGAATTTGCTTCCGCAGACTAGCTCTCACTGGCCAGATTCCTGGTGTGAGAAAATCGAGCTGGTAATAAAAGCTGGCTAAGGGGGAGTCATGATTATTACGGATCAAATCGCAGATATGTTAACCCGGATCAGAAATGCTTCAATGGTCGGGCATGAGAGCGTGGAAATGCCAGCATCCAGGCTTAAGCTGGCTATCCTGAAAATTCTTAAGGATGAGGGCTTTATCACCGACTTTGAAGTAGTTAAAGGTAAGTCAATGCGTACAGTTAAGGTTACTTTACGCTATGATGAAAACAACAAACCAATGATAAACGGAATAGAGCGCGTGAGCAAACCCGGGTTGAGAACTTACGTGCAGAGGAATGAGATTCCGCGCGTTTACGGTGGGCTGGGGATAGCTATCTTATCAACCTCCAAGGGGGTCATCACCGGACAGCAAGCTCGCAAACAGGGAGTCGGCGGAGAGGTTATCTGTTATGTCTGGTAAATAATGCGGGGAGAATTTACATGTCTAGGATAGGACGTTTACCAATTACAATTCCTTCTGGAGTTAAAGTAGATATCAAGGACACCCAGGTGACAATTAAAGGACCCAAGGGTGAAATCAGTCAGACCTTTTTGCCTGAAATAGGCATCAAATTGGAGGATAACAAACTGATAGTAACGCGGCAGAGCGATGAGAAGGAACATCGTGCTTTGCATGGATTAACGCGTGCGCTTTTGAACAACATGGTTGAGGGTGTCACCAAAGGCTGGGAAAAGTCACTGGAAATTGTAGGTGTAGGTTTCCGGGCTGAGAAGGTGGGCGAAAAGCTGATTTTGAGAGTCGGTTTTTCACATCCCATTGAGGTTACACCTTTACCCGGCGTAACTTTAAGCCTTGATGGTCCCAGCAGAATTAAGGTCAGCGGTGTGAACAAAGAAACCGTTGGAGAAATGGCTGCCAAGATACGCGCTATTCGTCCACCAGATGCTTATAAGGGCAAAGGTATCCGATATGTTGGCGAAGTAGTAAGAATTAAGCCAGGAAAAGCTGGCAAAGCTGTAGGTAAGGGGAAGTAATGAAGACTAATGCACCCAGATTAGCTAGAATCAGAAGACACGAAAGAGTACGTGCGAAGGTCAAAGGAACTCCGGAACGACCAAGACTCTGTGTGTTTCGCAGTTTAAATCACATATATGCCCAGGTGATTGATGATACCAGGGGCAATACTCTGGCAAGCGCCTCGACTCTGGATCCCGGATTGAAGGACAGCCTGACTGGCAAGACCAAAAAAGCTCAGGCAGAGCTGGTTGGGCAGCTTGTAGCCAGAAGAGCGAAAGAAAAAGGCATCGAAGCAGTTGTTTTTGATCGAGGTGGCTACAAATATATTGGCAGAGTCCAGGCGCTGGCAGATGCCGCCAGAAAAGAGGGATTAAAATTTTAAGAGGTGTATGAAAACAGGTGAAAGAGACAATTAGCAAGATTGATCCATCTGGACTGACTTTAAATGACCGCCTGGTATATATAAATCGCGTGGCTAAAGTGGTCAAAGGCGGAAAGCGATTGAGGTTCAGCGCCCTGGCTGTGACCGGGGATGGGGCAGGCCATGTTGGTATTGGTCTCGGCAAAGCAAATGAAGTACCTGAGGCTATCAGCAAAGCCAGTGCAGTAGCCAGGAAGAATCTGATTAAAGTCGCTTTAAGAGGTACCACGATTCCTCATGAAATTCAGGTCAAATATAAAGCAGCCAAAATCCTTTTAAAGCCTGCAACACCCGGAACCGGGGTTATTGCGGGTGGCAGTATCAGGGCTGTACTGGAAGCTGCTGGAGTCAAAGATGTTTTAACCAAGTCCATGGGTAGCTCCAACCGCGTAAATGTTGCAAGGGCAACTTTGCTAGCTTTGAAAAATCTGAAATTGCCCGAGGAAGAAATTAAAAAGAGAAAGTCGGTTCCAGGTGCTGAGGAGGCAACAACAGGTGGCTAAGATACGTATTACTCTGATTAAAAGCGGGAACGGATACAGTCCCGATCAAAGAAGTACTTTAAAAACCCTGGGATTGCGCCGCCTCCATCAATCGGTTGTGAGGGAGGATTCA
>Ga0315298_1007380_pt1 | contig 14499 bp, 13 predicted proteins | sample WHS_1_MG_FD_203077 | JGI IMG/M metagenome (GOLD analysis project Ga0315298, IMG submission 203077) | Extremophilic microbial mat communities from Washburn Hot Springs, YNP, Wyoming, USA - WHS_1_MG | ecosystem: Environmental > Aquatic > Thermal springs > Hot (42-90C) | place: USA: Wyoming... | reverse complement strand
AACTTCATGGTACGGGACCGCCGCGTCGGATTGCCATTCGGCGCGGTGTACTATTTATGACCAGGCCTCAATTAAACCACATCGATGCTAGGGTGAGGATAATCGCCTCGCCTCATCGCTGACAGCTACTTCGTCCGCCATCCCCCGGCGACCGGTGCGAATACCTCCACAGAGTCGTGTGGGCCGAGCATGTAGTGCCGGTCGACGACCTCGCCGTTCACGCTGACGGCCCAGACCTCCGAATCGGAGATGCCGAGCGTTCGCAGCACCTCCTCGATGTTTGATCCGGCGTCGACGGATAACTCCAACCTGTCCGCGCCGGGTGGAAGATATCGGCGCATGTTCCCGTACAGCTTCAGGGAGACCTTCACGAACTAGGGCTTGCCCGCCAGCGGCGACATAGCTCGAAGCCGATCGACGATTGCCGGGAGGTGGTCTATGACGAAATCCATTTGCTCTTCGGTGTTGTCAATTCCTGTGCTAAGCCGGAGGCTCCCATGGGCCACCTCGACAGGTATGCCCATTGCGCTCAGCACATGCGATGGTTCGAGCGAGCCCGAGGTGCAGGCCGAGCCGCTCGACGCGCCCACTCCCAGCATGTCCAGGCTCAGCAGGATGGACTCCCCCTCAACGAACTCGAAACAGAAACTAGCACTGTTGGGCAGCCGCTGAACAGGATGGCCCGTCAGGAAAGACCGCGGAATCCGTGTGACCCCGGCTATCAGCTTGTCTCGCAGCCTACGGACGTGCTCGTTCCTGCTTTCCAGTTCGTCATAAGATAGCTTGAGCGCCTCGGCCAGCCCCACTATGCCTGGCACGTTCTCGGTTCCGGCACGTCGCTGGCGCTCCTGGCCGCCCCCCTGAATAAGTGGCACCAGCGGCGTTCCACGGCGAACATATAGGGCTCCGACACCTTTAGGACCGTAGAACTTGTGCGCGCTCATGCTCAACATGTCCACGCCAAGGCGATCGACGTTCACATCCAGACTTCCCACCGCCTGCACTGCGTCCGTGTGAAACGGTATGCCCCGGGGCTTAACTATCCTAGATATCTCCTGAATAGGCTCCACCGTTCCGACCTCGTTGTTTGCCATCATGATGGTGACCAGCACCGTCGTGGGCCTGATCGCTCGTTCCAGAGCTTCCAGATCGACGATGCCGTACCGGTCCACAGGCAAGTACGTGACCTCGAACCCGAAGTGCTTTTCCAGAAACTCACACGTGTGCAGAACTGCGTGGTGCTCGATGGCAGAAGTGATCATGTGGTTGCCTTTCTTCCTTTGGGCGTAGGCAACGCCTTTTATCGCCAGATTGTCGGCCTCGGAGCCCCCGCCGGTGAAAATTACCTCCGTCGCTCGAGCCCCGAGGATTCCCGCCACCGTGTCGCGTGCTTCGTCCAGCCCTCGACGGGCCTCACGCGCTATTGAGTAGATGCTCGAAGGATTGCCGTACCTCTCAGTGAAGTAAGGCAGCATAGCCTCCAGCACCTTAGGATGGACCGGCGTGGTGGCAGCGTGGTCCAGATAGATAAACGCGTTTTCCATCAGATCTCCTCCGCAGAAAGGATGTCGGAAGACTCCTTGCCAGTAGATCGGCACATATCTTCCAATGAAGTTGAGTCCAAAACTTGGGCAATGCTGTCACGGATCTTGACCCATACCTCTCTGGTTACGCAGTCCGACTGTCGCTCGCAGGAGGATTCCCCGGCCTCTTCGGATGCACACCACACCGGCGCGAGGGGGCCTTCCAGCACCCGCACAATGTCCCCGACCGTTATCTTTCGCGGCTCGCGGGCCAACTGGTATCCTCCGTGCACTCCCCGAGTGGCCACCACCAGTTTCGCGCGACGGAGAACCGCGATTAGCTGCTCCAGATAGGCAAGAGACAGACCCTCGGCGCCAGCAATATCGGTCAGGGATAGTGGCCCCTTGCCGTAGTTCCTGGCCAAATCGGCCATCGCCCGCAGTCCGTAATGTGAACGAGTAGATAGCTTCAAACCACTAAATCCTACTGAAATACTCGGAATTATCATACCACGCAGTGAAGTAGGTGTCAAGACTTGCAATCAAGCTACGCACCCAAGTATCATGCCACAGAACAAGTGGGAAGTGAGATTGTTGATTCGGGAGTCAGTCGCGTCACTCAACGGCCAAATGATCTCGATCGGGTATACCAGGACTTGTTCTTGTCCTCCAACGCATATCAACTGCCTTTCCGCCAAAGATTGGCTCAAGAGCCAACTAGGGGTGTGGCAGTTTACGTACGAGGCGAGAGATATCCGCGACAAGAACATTCATCCGGCCGCGTTTCCGATCTCTCTCGCAAAAAAGGTCATTTCCCTGTTCTCCCACGAAGGCGAACTGGTTCTCGATCCATTTGTTGGCAGTGGCACAACTCTAGTTGCCGCTCAAGATTTGAACCGCAACGCTGTTGGTTTCGACCTTCAGCAGCAGTACATCAGGCTCTGCGACCAACGTATCAGGCGCATCAACCTCCTCGATACTGCCCAACAACTGGCTATCTGTGATGATGCCCGAAACATCCCCTCTTACTTGACCACTAGCACGGTGACTATGATCTGGACTTCGCCTCCTTACGCCAATCTTCTGAACCGGCAAAGAAGGAACAAGTCTCGACGAGACCGAAAGAACGAGCAACTCGGGAGGATCGAACAATACTCGCAAGACCCCCGAGACCTGGGGACGATGCCTCTGGAAGAATACACTCTCGCTATGGGTGACATCTTCGAAAAGCTTCTGCCTCTGTTGCGGCCGAAGGGACACTGCGTCATCAACGTGCCCGACATGTGGTGGGAGAATCAGAGAATCACCATCCACGTGTCTTTGATACAAGAGCTGAGAAAGCGCGGCTACGAACTCAGGAACACCATCATTTGGGACCGGACCAATATCGTCAACAGAATCGGCATCTTTGGCTGGCCTGGCAATTACATCACTATGGGAACCACCTTCGAATACATCTTGGATTTTTGGCGGCCAAGTTGACCCTCTTATTCCTCACAGGACAATCCATTCGCCGTCTTCACGCAGTGGAAAAGCTCGCCATTGTTCGCCATATCGCGGCAGGCGCGGCAGTAGATGCAGACGTCGATCTCGGCCCAGCGGCCCTCGCGGGCTTTGTTTGGCCACTCGGGATCTGCCAACAGCGCCCGTCCGAGCCCCACAAGGTCGGCCTGGCCTCTCTCCAGCACCACCTCGGCAGCCTTTGGTGTGGAAATCTTGCCAGTTGCCATCACTGGCACGTCCACTGTTCGCTTGATCTCCTCCGCAAGGTATGCATTCAGGGCATCGGGCCAATCGTACGTCGGATAGGCACGGTAATAGCTGTATTCGCTCCCCTCTCTCTTCCGACCACCCGCAGATACGCTGAGCATCGTGGCTCCCGCTTCCACCAGCATGCTAGCCAGCGGAATGGTGTGCTTCAGGGTATTGCCACCCATCACGTACTCGTCGGCACTAAAGCGGCAGCTTATGGGGTATTCAGGGCCAACTCGCTCACGGATGCCCCTCACAATCTCCAGCGCCAGTTGAGCGCGCCCCTCCAGCGTCCTTCCGTATCGGTCGCTGCGGCGATTTACGCCTCGCGACAAGAAGTCGGCTAAGGAGCTGTAATGGGCTGCGTGGACCTCGACGCCATCGCAGCCAGCACGCCGGACCCGTTCGGCAGCGGAGACAAAGGCCGCTCGCAACTCGCGCACCTGGTCAATGTCCAGGTCAGCTGGCACCAAACCAGGCGGATCCAGGAACGATACAAGCTGGCCGAAGATGGCCGCTCCACCAGCGTGAACTGCGTCCACCACAGCTCGCAAGCCAGGTATCATCGCGTCCGTGTGAAGTCCGCAGTAGCGCCGCCTAGTGTTGCGATTAGGGGGATCGACAACGAACAGCCCACCAGTGATAATTAGCCCCACGCCCCCACGGGCTCGTCGGGCGTAGTATTCGGCTACCTCGGGGCCAAGGCTTCCATCTGGATTTGCCTCGTTGCCGCTCATAGGAGCCATGACCACGCGGTTTCTGAGCTTCAGGCCACCAATGACGATAGGAGAGAACAGTCTCATAAGCGCACCCTCCTCGGTTTCCATCATTATACGAGCGCTGTCAACCTGATCTCGGCTCGATTTGCAACGTCATTACCCTATGTCGTATAATAGCCACGACTATGAACGAGATAAGATCGCAGATGGCTCAGGACTTACCTCCCCCCGCTCGTGCGCTTTACACTTTCGGCCCGCTTGATGACCATCACCTCATTGGCGACGATCGCAAACGCATAGCTGTAGGTTCGAAGGAGAGCCGGCTTCAACATCGCAGGAGATTATGAACAACGACGATACACATGGAATTCTGGATCGACTTCCTGAGGATCACGCGAGTCCAGAACTGCTGGCTATAATCGAGAGAGCTGCGCTAATACGCGAGGAGCTTAACAAAGGGTGCTACGGCAAGCATTTTGTAGCCTTCACCGACGGCAGCTGCACCCCTCGCAGTCCCTCCAAGCCAGATGGGCCAGGAGGCTGGGCCGTCATCATTTTCGACCCCCACGGGCGACGATGGGAGTTACACGGAACAATAGACGAGACTACCAGCAACAGGGCAGAGGTTTGCGGCCTTCTAGCCGCACTGGCCTGTGTTCCGGAAGGGGCACATCTGGGAGTACAGAGCGACAGCCGCTACCTCGTAGATCACGTTCGTGCCGGCTGCCGGGCACAGAACAATCACGATCTCTGGTGCGAGATTCGCGAGATGCTGGTGGCCAAAGACATAAAACTGTCGGCGGCTTGGGTGGCGGGTCACAGCGGTCACCGACACAACACTAGGGTCGACGCGCTCGCCAGCAGGGGTACGCGCCGCCTTGCCGTGAAGCTAGCATAAGGACCGTGGATCAGTGAATCCTATCGAGGCAATGAACTATATTCTGAGCTTCTCAGATTACGAGAGGAGCACCGACGAGGCCTTGGCTCCGATCCACTACAACCTGGATCGGGTTAGACAGCTTCTACATCTACTGGGCGATCCACACTGGCGTTTCAGGTCGGTTCACGTCGCAGGAACAAAGGGCAAGGGCTCGACGGCAGCGATGATCGCCTCCGTGCTGAGTTGCGCCGGATTCCGTACCGGCTTCTTTTCGTCACCTCACCTCCACTCCTTCCGCGAACGCATCCGAGTGGCCGGAGAGTTGATCCACGAAGAGGAAATCTGCCGCATCGTGGAGCAGATCAGGCCCGCGGCCGAGAGCCTCGAGCGCAATAACGCCAACCTCGGATCGTTGACCACCTTCGAGATCACCACAGCCCTCGCGTTCCGCCACTTCGCCGACATTGGCGTGGACATAGCCGTGCTGGAGGTCGGTTTGGGAGGCCGACTGGACGCTACCAACGTCGTCGAGCCGCTAGTGGCTGTGATCACCTCGATAAGTCTGGATCACACGCAGGTCCTTGGAACGACACTGGCCGAGATCGCGCGGGAGAAGGCAGGGATCATCAAGCACGGCGGAATCGTGGTCTCTGCACCCCAACAAGATGAGGCGCTTGACGTCATCAGGGACGTCGCCCACGACCGCGACGCAAAGCTCTTCCTGGTGGGCCAGGATTGGCGCTGGCAATCCGCCAAGGGGTATGCCGATAGCTCTGCCGCCAGCCCGATTACCGTGTCAGGGCCGTTTGGGCAAATCGATAACCTCAAGGTCCCCCTTCTGGGCGAGCACCAACTGGTGAACGCTGCAACGGCTGTTGCAACGCTGCAGGCCCTTCGCCTCCGAGGCATAGAGATTTCAGACGAACGCATCAGAGACGGGATCGCCGGAGTGCGCTGGCCCGGCAGGATAGAAGTGCTCTCTGAAAAGCCCCTGATCATTGTCGATGGCGCCCACAACGGCGATTCTATGCACAAGCTCTCCAACGCCATACGAGCCATATTCCCTGGCAAACGGGTGATACTCGTGTTCGGCGCGTCGGCTGACAAGGACCTTCCAGGGATGCTCAACGAGATCGTTCCTCTGGCCAGCCACACCATTATCACCAAGTCGGCTCACCCGCGTTCTGCCGACACGGAGAGAATCGCCAGCCAGGCGCTTTCCCTCACCAACAGCATCTCGGTCGCTCCCGACGTTCGAACAGCGCTCTCCGTTGCCCATAAAACTGCCCGCCCAGAGGATATAATCTGCGTCACCGGCTCCCTCTTCATCGTCGCTGAGGCAAGGGAGGCGATGGGGATCACCAGTGTGTAAGTGGCTGGCCACTACTTGAGCGCATCTACTATCGCTTTCGTATCGTACTTCATCATCTCGATATAATTAGGCGCTGGCCCGTCCGAACCAGTGATCGAATGATCATACAGTTGCACCACGGTTTTTACTCCAGACTCGCGCGCCACTTGCTGCGCCAACTGCAGATTACTGCCAGTCTCCAAGAAAATGGCTTTGGCGCCGGTAGCCTTCACTCGATCCACTAAATGCGCTACCTGCTGAGCCGAAGGTCCCACTTCCACACCGGCCCCTGGGAAAATCGTCCCTATTACCTTGAAGCCGTACCGGTCGGCGAAGTACCCGAAGCTTTCGTGGTTGGTCACAAGTTGTCTCCGCTCTGGGGGAATCTGTCCCACTTGCTCAGAAATCCAACTATCCAGCTCCTTGAGCCGCTCGATGTATGTCTGGGCATTGGCCGCATAGACTGCCCGGCCATCGGGATCAGCGCTGGTCAGGCCATCCCTGATGTTCTCCACGTACTTGACCACGTTGTTGGGGTCCAGCCAGAAATGCGGGTCCACGTCGCCGTGATCCGCTAAAGCTTCCTCCTCGTGCGGATGGCGAGGAACGAGCCCAGCCGAAGCCACGATGATGTGCCCCTTACCACCGGCACGCTCAATGGTTTCGCTTAGGGGGCCCTCCAATCCAGCTCCGTTCACAATTATCACGTTGCTCCGGGCCACCTTCGCAATATCGCCTGGGGTCGTCTCAAACGAATGGGGGTCCGCGCCGACTGGTAGCAACGAAGCAACCCTAAGCCGGTCACCAGCTACGTTCTGCGCAATATCGGCCATAAAGGTCTCGACGGCCAATACCTCTCCACTGGCACCAGATGCTCTGTCCGTGGCCTTTGTCTGGCCCGCACATCCACTCAGTGCGACGGCGAGAAGCGCGCCAATTATCAGCAATGTCCGCGGAAACATCGTCTGCCACTTTTGCCTTCTTGGGTCGTTAAAATAGGCCAAACCACCACCCAACCTTCTTACCCTTCAAAAAGCAGAGCGACAGGCTGAATCTGTCCTCTCTCTGCCTTTGTGACAACCTGCTGCTGCCCATTTATAAGCGACAAAGGTCACCCTTTTGCCACAGAAACCCGCCCTCTTCGCGCCAGTCCCCAAGCAATGCCACGTTCTGGGGCGAACAGATAGACCAGGACGAAGCAGACCGTGCAGAAGAGCACCACAGCCGCTCCAGAGGCAACGTTGACGTAGAACGAGATGTACAACCCACCGACGGCCGAAACAGCGCCAATGATAGCTGCCACCACCATCATTGCAGCCAACCGTCGAGTAAGCAGATAGGCCGTAGCCGGCGGTGTAACAAGCATCGCCGCTACCAGTCCCACACCTACTGTTTGCAACGAGACGACGACCGTCAGAGCCAGGAGTACCAGCATGACGTTGCGCAGCAGGTTGGTGGGCAGGTGAAGCGTTGCCGCGAGGGTCGGATCAAAGGTGGTTATAAGGAACTCCTTGTACAAGAGCAGTATTGTCGCCAGCACCAATGCGCCCAGCACGCCGATTACCCACAAATCGCGCGGTCCCACCCCCAGCACATTGCCAAATAGCACGTGTGTGAGGTCGGTGCTGTAGGTCCTGACAGCGCTCATAAGCGCCACTCCCAGAGCCAACGCCGCTGCAAACACTATTCCAATAGCGGCGTCTTCCTTGATCTGCCCACGGCTGGAGAAGAAACCTATGCCCAGCGCCACCAGGATGGCGGCCACCAGAGCGCCCACCATCAGATCGCCCTTCACCAGGTAAGCGATAGCCACGCCCGGCAGTATCGCGTGGGCAACCGCATCGCCGAGGAAGGCCATACCACGGAGCACCACGTAGCACCCCACCACCGCACAAAGCACTCCGACGATCAGTGAGGCCAGCAACCCACGCTGCATGAACTCGTAGGACAAGGGAGCAACAACGAGGTCAATCAAAGAACTCACTGCCGTCCTCTTCCCCTCGCTATGCCGCCATCTTCCGAACCTGGACAGCAATAGTCAGGCACGGCCATAAACTCACCGTCCCGCTGATACACGAACATGTGGTCGCCAAACGTGCTGGACAGCGTCGATGAGTTGAGCACCTCCGACGGCAAGCCGAACGCCACGAGCCGGCGGTTGAGAAGCATCAGGTATCCTGGCCGGCTGGTTGCTAGCCTGAGGTCGTGGGTGGACAGAAGCAGTGTGACGCCCTGCGCGTGCAGGTCATCCAGCACGTTGAGGGCGATCTCTCTGGTCGGCACATCCACGCCGGTAAAAGGCTCATCCAGCACCAGGATCTCCGGTTCCTGAGCCAGCGCCCGGGCAAGCATAACACGCTGCTGCTGACCGCCGGAAAGAGCCCCAATTGGCCGCTTGGCGAGCGCATCGACCCCCAGTTGCTCGAGACACCGCATCGCTATCGCCCGGTCCTCGCGACCAGGCCTGCTTAGCCAACCCAATCGCCCATATCGCCCCATAAGAACCACATCTAGCACGCTCACCGGGAAGCTCCAGTCGGTCTCCTCGCGTTGCGGAAGATAGGCCACGCGCCGACCGTGGCGCCCGGCACGCTGCCCGTAGACCAGAACCTCTCCTTCCTCAGGAACAATCAGCCCAATGATCGCCTTGAACAAGGTCGATTTGCCTGCGCCGTTAGGTCCAACGACGGCCACATAGGCTCCTGAAGGAACCGCCACGTCTACTCCAGTGAGCACGCAAGCGTCTCCATAGCTGATCGTAACGCCGAGCATCTCCAGCGCCGCATGCGCTGCCATCTACACCTCCACAGAAAGCACTCCCTTCGGCGCTCCCGTGAGGGAATCGGATACCAGACCTGGCAGTAACACGCAACAACCACGCGGGGCTTAGCGCGTCAATGTCAGATGATACCAGGTCTCATCTAGGCGCTAGTATAGCACGACATTGGGTCATTTGCAAGGCTACCTTGCTATGCCGGGCAGCTTGCTAACACCAGTTGCCTTTGGAGGCGCCCTTATTCCATCTGGGTAGGGCCTTGTAGCCGCACGGCTTCAGCCCAGTACGGTTCAGGTAGGGAGTTCCCGCGCCTGCGAGGGCTCCATCAAGGATTCAAGCCCACGCTGAAAGAAACGCAGTTCACTCCCCTCAGTGACGCTGGAGCGTGGAGACTAGCATCATCCTCTGGAGCCTCTGTGTAAGACCAGGCCTCGTTACGTGTGCAGTTGGGGACCGTCGAAATGGGGGGCGCGATTGTGACGCTTGCGAAAATCGTTGGGGCTCGGACAACGCTTCGGCAAGTCAACCAGGGCCTTTGCCCTTGGACTTCCAGAGGCACGTAGGGCAGACACCCGTAATTTCCAGTCGGTGATGCTCTATCCGAAAGCCAGTGCGCGACTCGAGCTCCCCCATGAGGTCAGAAGCGGGGCAATCTGTGAAATCAACTACTTGCCCACATGTGGAGCACGTCAGGTGGTGATGGTGCCCGGGTGTGCACCTGGTGTAGGCCCAGCGCTCGCCATCGTGGACCTTCCCCACGTACCCCAGGCGTACCAACAATTCTATAGTTCGGAACACGGTGGCGCGCCCGACCTTCACTCCTTCATCTCGCACTTCACGCAACAAATCGTCGGCAGTGAAGCGTTTGCCGTTGGATACAATAAGGCTAACCAACGCTCGCCGCTGCTCGGTGATAGGGTATCGCAGGGCTGCGAGCGCGCTCAGCACCTCTGGCACCGCAACATCGCGGGATTGTTCTCGGCAACCGTCGCTAGTCTTTTCCATCACTGTAATGTTACTTCCTCGGGACAACCACGTCAATTGCCAGTTAGTCACTAACCGTGCGTTAACCGTCCGTTTCATCAGCTCTGTTCGCTTCTCGCCGCGCAAATCCCTCCATTGTGCAGAAGTTCCCGCGGCGCTTCCCCTTTGACTTTTCGCCGTCGGATAAGCTGTTGCTCAGCGGGATAGGAGCCTTCGACTCTGCCCCTTCCACCTCGATGCTCTGCACTTCAGCGACCGAAGACGCGCGAGACGTACTCGGCGGGTACTTTCTGACAGGTTCAGTATCAGACACAATAGAATAAGACATTCTGGAAATCGGTTTGACCTCTGGAAAAGGCGAAGTCTCTGAGGTGCCGGTCTTAAGCCCTGCATGCTTGTACGACTTGGATCCAGTGAACTGGAAGTCGCTCTTCCACGAACGGCGGCTATGAATAGCCATGAAAAGAATCGACACTACGAACAGAGAGGCCAAGGCCGATACTCCGATCAAGATTCTTCCCAAATCAACAGTCAGATTCCAGCCGAGCGTGGAAGCATAATCGGGTAGCTTGACGTCAAAGGATACGCCGGGAATCGGAACTTTCGCCCCAGGAACCGACGCTCCCGTCTCTGATGACGATTGCACCGGCGTAGGAGTCGGCTCCAGTTTGAAGCTGGCGGGGCGAACCGGTAGGCCTCCGGAAACCGTGATACGGCGCGCTGTGTAACCGACTCTTCCACTCTCGTCGTATGCGGTCAGCCCCACCACATATTCGCCATCAACGAGGCTAGCGGCATCTACTGAAAGTGGGCTGGAAGGCTCATCAGCTTTCAGAATCGGTATTCCGTCGGCGCTTACCTCGATACGCTTAATCGGTGAATCGGAAGTGAACCCTATTTGCACGGTTCCAGTCCAAGGCTCTGCCTTCGGCCAATCTATCTCCAATTTGAGCGGAGAGTCAAGCTTGTACTCGGGACTCGAGAAGTAGCGCCCGAACAGAGGATTCAGGTTCGTCGAGGTATGAGATTGCACCAGACTCAGAAAATCACGGGTAGTGGCCACCTTGTATTTGTACAGATTAACGAAATCTCTTAGGCAGACATCCATAGTGTCTCCCTTCAACGTCGCCGCCAACTCCTGCAGGAACACGGTACCCTTGCCATACGCTGTGGCAGAGTACTGCGTCTCATCATTAAAATCGTAGACGGTCGAATCTACTGGTGACTTGCCTGAAGGCGTCACTGCTGGGCTGCTCGACGACAGGGGATTCCACTCCAGAATGCGATAGGCAAGATAAGTGGCCAAAGATTCGTCAATCCACGGTTCCTTCATCTGGTCGTTGCCAACCAGACCATAAAACCACTGATGCACGATTTCATGCGCTATTACGTAGTCGCCGTAGCTCTTGGGACCTTCTGGATTGACGGCATAAGCGCTGCTGATAAAGACCAGATTGGGATACTCCTGCCCAACCAGGTTCTCTTTCCCGGGATTCACCTCGGCCACGTCGAGCGACTCAAACGGATACTTCCCCAGCGTCTTATTCAACCAGCGCAATGCCCGTTCAGTGGAATCGAGAAACGCCGATGCGCCTTTGTCGTGCCCAGGCTGGTTGAACGCGGTGACCTTTATTCCATCGACGTCAACGGACTTCGTCTCGTAGCGATCCGAAACCACCATGGCAAAATCACGCACTTTCTCCGCCTTGAAATGCCACGTGTTCCCCTCGCGATTCACCAGGTTCCCGGTGTGTGCAATTTCCAGGTTGATAAGAGATTCGACAACAACCTCGTAATCGGCAACATCTGTGAAAAACGGATCACCGAACGGGGTATAGGCGTGTTTGTTCCACCCACCTCGGTAGACCTCTACCACGGGATACCAGTTGCCGAGGGCCATCACGTGATCATACACGCCAAACCGGCCACCAATCGCTGGAATCTTCAGATCGAACTGCAGTTCGATCTCGACGTATTCGCCAGGCTCCACCGTCCCGGGAAGCGTTACCTCCAGGGAAACGTCTTCCAGACGCCAGTCAGCATCCACACCACCAACCTTTACCGATTGCAGTTTGAACGCATTGAAATGCGCCGGGCTGACGTTGAACACTATTGACGAAAGACGCGTGGAAGTTTTGTTGAGGTAGACGACTTTCTCCGACACGTTCAACTCACTACCATCGAAGTCGAGCTTTGCTCGCAAATCATAGGTTGTCTCTCCGGCGGCGGTCGCTGTGGAATAGCAGGCCAGGGAAACCAGAACGGTTAGGAAGGCAATCAAGATCTTTGTCAGCAGTCTCACTTCAAACTCCTACTGCGGGGCCACGGCAAGTGCCGTGTTTGGGAGAAAGAACGCAGATGGCCCAACGGCCCCGCCTCCACCTCAACCTCCGGCCATCATATGAGGCGTAGCTGCCTTTCAGTGGCATTCTTGATCGCCACTCATACTACCACGAGTCGGTGGCCTTGACAAGCCCGCAGCCAGCATCTAGAATGAGCCGTATTCACAGGCCTTGGGCACAAGAGAGCGCTCGTGCCCTATTCTCTGGTGGGAGGGTGGAAGGGGTAGCGATGAACAAACGAGCGTCCCGCGATCGCACCAACTTCTTGTCAAGGCTACTGGCCATAATCGTGATTGCCGTTCTCGTCGCATCTGCCTACGCTTGCTACTCCACTGGAATAGACATTCCCAGCGGATTGGCCAGTGCTGTTGCTCTTACCCCAATCAAGGTCAGCGGCACAATCACGGACGCCGTCAGCGGGACTCCACCCGACAATGCAAGGATAACCTTGCGAAATCCTTCTCCGGGTGACCCTCCCCTGTCTGTTCCCATTGGGCCACAGGGGGAGTTCTCCGTCGAAAACGTCCGGCGCGGCAGCCTGTTGCTATTCGAGGCCGAGGGCTACGAACCCCAAGAACTCAGCGTGGACAGATCAGTGGAGTTGAACGCGGCACTGAAGCCAATTCACCTTTCTGGCACGGTTCTCGATTCCTTCACCGGCCTGCCTGTTGCCGGAGCCTCGGTAGAGTTGGCGGACAAGAATACGAACACGGACGTAGACGGTAGCTACAAGATAGATGGAGCCAAGAAGAACAACCAGTTGACGGTCAAAGCTAAAGGTTACGCTACGGCCTCGACAACATATACCGGGCAGTCGAATCTTGACATCGATCTTCGCCCCAACACGCTTGCAGGCATAGTAAGAGACGCCGGCACTGGCAACCCAATAAAGAACGCACACGTTTCGGCTGGCGGCAGAGACACGTCGTCCGACGAATCGGGAAACTACAAACTGGCCGACCTCCCTTCAGAAGCATTGGAGCTTACGGTAACCGCCCCGGGGTATGAAAAGGCAGTGCTCAACGTCAAGGAAACCACACGGCAAGATGTCCAGATGAAGCAGTTCGTGGTTAGAGGCCTCTACATGACTTACTATGGATTTGGCGACGAAGGGCTCAGATCAAATGTGATCGACAAGATCGACAAGACAGAAGCCAACGGCATAGTCATCGATATCAAGGGAGACCGGGGCTGGCTCATTTACAAGACAGATGTTCCGCTAGCCAAGCGGATTGGAGCAGCTGATAATCCGACGGTCAAGGATTTCGACTCTCTGATGGCCATGCTCAAGAAGAAGAACATATACACCATCGCACGCGTAGTGGTCTTCAAGGATAACCCCCTGGCTACGAGCCGGCCGGACCTTGCCGTCATCGACACGAAGACGGGAAAGCCCTGGATCGATACGGAGGGCCTGGCGTGGGTAGACCCCTCTCGCCAAGAAGTATGGGACTACGACCTGGCAATCGCTAAGGAGGCGGCTAAGAAGGGGTTCGATGAGATTCAGTTCGACTACATTCGGTTCCCAACTGACGGAAGCGTAAGCACGGCCAGGTATGCCGTTCCAAACACTATGGAGAACCGGCTGGAAGCAATAAACGGATTTCTATCTCGAGCCAAGGCCGAATTGAAGCCACTGGGCGTTGCTCTGTCTGTCGACGTGTTCGGATACACGTGCTGGCGCGAAGACGACATGGGCATAGGCCAGCGGATAGAGGACATTGCTAGGTATGTCGACTATCTATCCCCGATGGTGTACCCCTCGACCTACTCGGACGGCATTCCTGGCTACCGAAATGCCGTGGCCTACCCCTACGAAATCGTTTATTACAGCCTCAAGAAAGCGAGCGAAAGACTGGCCGGGACACCAGTGCAACTGAGGCCCTGGCTTCAGTATTTTGATGACTACCCGTGGGCGACAGGGATGCCATATAACGACCGGGAAATCCGGGCCCAGAAGAAAGCTGCCGCCGATGCAAACGCTCACGGCTGGCTGTTGTGGGATCCAGCCAACAAGTACGCGCGAGGGGGCTAGACGCAGACTAACTCCAGCCCAAGGAGGATATCCATATGTCTTTGACCTTTCTGGACATCGTCCTCATCGTAGTCTTCGTGCTGGGCATCCTCACCGGTGCGAGCCAGGGTATGGTTCGCCAGTTGTTCTCGTTTGCA
>Ga0315298_1007378_pt1 | contig 14504 bp, 11 predicted proteins | sample WHS_1_MG_FD_203077 | JGI IMG/M metagenome (GOLD analysis project Ga0315298, IMG submission 203077) | Extremophilic microbial mat communities from Washburn Hot Springs, YNP, Wyoming, USA - WHS_1_MG | ecosystem: Environmental > Aquatic > Thermal springs > Hot (42-90C) | place: USA: Wyoming... | reverse complement strand
CAGGCGCGCACATTTGTGGGAGCAAGGGAGGCTTCGGCGGTCCGAAAGCATTCTCCCAACATTGGCATTGCAGGGTTCAATTTATCGGAAAAATGCGTCGCTGCGCGGGATGACCCATCAGCGGCCTTCTGGTCATTGCGAAGAGCCAAAGGACACGACGCAATTGCAGCTCACACCGAAGGAGAAGAGGCGCCTCAGCGGCTTGGCGGTTTCTTTCGAGAGCTGCTATAATTTGGATCAGGGGCGTAGCAGTCCTACTGAGACAAAGCAACGATAAGGAGCATGGATGGAAGAAGACCTCAAAACCAAGACAGCGAAAACAGCGAAGCTCTACTTCGAAGGCTATCCTGACGAAAGGCCGTTCGAATTGTGGCGTTCGTTTGACAAACAACTTGCCAAAGACCTTTCTTTGTTCATCACCGGCCAAATGTACAGCCGAGAGGTTCTGCCTCATCAGACAAGGCAGCTCATTACGGTGGCGGCTTTGACTGTTTTGGAGCGGCTGGAGGAGCTCAAATTGCACATTTACGGCGCATTAAATGTGGGATGCAGCCCAAGAGATATTGCGGAAGTAATATTCCAGTGCGGCATCTACGGAGGTATGCCCGTGGTCAACGCAGCGCTTAAGGTGCTGAGGGAGGCGCTTCAAGAGCGCGGTCAGTGGCCGCTAGAATAAACATGCCCGCGAAGTCGGACGGCAATGCGAGTCGGACGACCATGGCAACCAAGGGCGTCCCGTTAATGCTTGTTCAGTCGTCAAGGCTGAATTCGAAATCATCCTCGACGTCAAATTCTAAATCTGCGTCTTCCTGGTCAGAGGCTGCTTGGATGGGGCTGATGGCGTCAACGTCGTCCACGGCAGGGTTTGCATCGAACAGTTTATGGAAGTCGGTGTCTGGTTCTTCCCAATAAATGCCCATTCTTCGACGCAGGCTTGACAAGTCGGCCCCACACGAAGGACAGGTATTGTTGTGCTCAAAGCTAATGAATCCACAGTGTTCACATCTCATGGGAAGCTCCCCTCACGTGTCCCCATTACCGAGTGTAAGATATCACCTCGTTCGTCCCCGAGCAACTGAGTTCCTCCAAGGGCTTTTTCACGAGCGAAGCGTATCGGTCTGCGCAGCGGACTTGCGTCCCCGGCGTTTCCCACACATGACGACGCAGCGTGAGAATGTACGCATGAGACTGGCGTGGAGGTTTTGGCTCTGCCTCATTTTGTGCCTGGTTGCAGCGAGTTGCGCTGCCGTACCCCACACCGGCCGCAGACAATTCAATATGGTGTCTGACGCTGATCTCAACAGTCTCGGCCTCAAGGCCTATCGTGAAGTCGTACAGAATGAGCCGCTGGCTAAAGACAAGCGACTGAACGAAGTCGTCGCTCGGGTGGCGCGACGTGTAAGTCAAGCTGCTGAGTCTCTCGACAAGCCAAAATTCGACTGGGAAGTGAAGTTAGTTGACAAAGACGTCCCCAACGCGGTCTGTCTTCCAGGCGGCAAGATCATCGTATTCACGGGTATTCTTCCGTATGCGCAAAACGAGGCTGGTTTAGCAGCTATCGTGGGGCATGAAATTGCCCACGCGGTGGCGCGGCATGGGGGTGAGCGACTGAGTCAAAAATTGGCTCTAGAGAGCGTTATAGGGCTTTCCGGGGAACTCTTGCGAGGCAAAGATGGGAAGCTCGATCAGCGAGCCAGAATCATTCTTGGCGCGTTGGGCCTGGGCGGCGAAATCGGCGTCATCCTGCCCTATAGTAGAGTTCACGAAATAGAGGCCGACCGCATAGGACAAATCTACATGGCGCACGCAGGATATGACCCATCGGAATATGTGAATCTCTGGCAAAGAATGGCCAAGATAAAGAAGCCGCCCATTCCCGAATGGCTTTCCACGCACCCCACCGATGAAGAGCGGATTGCCAAGCTCAAAGAAAATCTGCCGAACGCCATGAAGGAATATGGAAAAGCCCCTTCGCAATTCGGGACAGGGGCGGCTTTGTGATGCATGGGGCGGCGCAGATTTGTTAAAAAAAATGGGTTGTTGACAGGTCGCTCACGATAATTTACATTAGCCTCGATAGGTGCGTTGTGCGCTTAAAAGGGAAGTCGGTGAGAATCCGGCGCGGTCCCGCCGCTGTAACTAAGGACGAAACCTCGCAGTGTCCACTGCTCTGCCGGGCAGAGTGGGAAGGGGCGAGGGAGTAGGATGATCTAGGAGCCAGAAGACCTGCCTATCGTTTATGCCGCGAAGAACGGCTCCCCCAGGAAAAAGAAAGCTGGGTGCATTCCCGGGTCGAGACTACGATCCGGGTTTTTTCTTTTTAGGGGCAGATATCGATTCGGTGAAGATGCGATACGCATACGACATAAACCTTGCTTTGTGCTGTGACGCCGACCTCTCTTATGATGCAGAGGCCGAGGACCACCAACCCGCGTGCGACGCCCCTGATTTCTGCGTCCCGGATGTTGGCGCCGAGTCGAGAGGTCTTGGACTTGACGCAAGCTTAGAGGAAGAATATGAGCCCATTCTCTTGCGGCAAGTGGAAGCAACTCCCCTAGAGAGCCCTTATCCTTTGGAGGGACTGCCCGTCCCAGACCCAGAAATAGAAGACATTCTCCCTGAATCGTATCTTCGCCATCGGAGTGTGCGCAGTTCATGGGTCGGCAGGGTCCTAACCAAAGAAGCGCTTCCCTCGATTACGCTTTCGGGCTGTATGCATCTTTGTCTCCTACTGCTCCTTACCATACTGCCCACGTACGGGAAGGGCGGCGTCGCGAGCAACGAACAAGGGAGCGTGATGGTCAAGCTCGTTGAACAAGACTCAGACGAGGTTCCTACAGATGAAAGCCCTGGCTCGCGGGACGCGCCGGCCTCATTGCCGATGGCAGCAAAACGGTCTCCCGAGGCCGCCAATAAGGCAGCCCAGCCTCTCTCCGTTCCTCAACAAACCTTCCTTGATCAATCCGAGTCCGGCACAAAAGAGGCCGCGGTTCATGACGAAGACGAGCGCAAAGAGCGCCATGACGCGCCGACTTTCGTGAGCAATGTCAGCGAACACTCGCGTCAAGTGGAGCAGCCTCAAGTAAAAGACTCAAGGCCCGACGATGCGTTGAAGGATCGGACGAGCGTTGACAGCGTCCATGCCTATGATTCTGCGCCGAGCCTCCCTTCCGTCGCGAGTCCGCCGCGCCGCGCCAGCGGAGCGCCGGGGGCGATAGGCGACGAGTATCGCAACAAGATATTATCAGCGATTAGCGCCGCAGCTTTCTATCCCAAAAGGGCCCTTGCAGAAAGAATATACGGGGAGACTATCGTCACGTTTACCATAAACAAGAGCGGCTCGATCATTCATTTGTCGGTAAAAAAACCTTCTGGGTATAATGTATTGGACGACGCTGCCATGACCATTGTCAAAAAAGCGTCCAAGCATTTTCCGTCCATCCCAGATGAACTGACCACAGACAGCTTGAGTTACGATGTCCCTATCATTTTTAAGAAAAGGTCTTAGAGAATTCGTGCGGTTTCATCCGAGGCGGCTCGTCGGCCTTTGTCTCGTCCTCATGTGCGCTCCGTGTCTAGCTGGGACTGATGCAAGTGGCATTTCTTGTGTAACAGACGATATGGGCAGAAAGGTATGCGCGTCGGGTGTCCCCCGGAGAGTTGTCTCCTTGGCGCCGAGTCTTACAGAGACCGTATTCTACCTTGGGGTGCAGGATAGGCTCGTGGGGAGAACCGCACGCTGCAACAGGCCGGCGGCGGCCTCAAAGATTCCGCAGGTGGGCGCCTATCTGCATCCTGATCTGGAGAGGATAATATCCCTGAACCCAGACCTTGTGTTGGCGACAAAGCCAGGACTTCGAGAAGAAATTGTCGAGAGACTCACCGCGCTGGGCATCCCGGTATTTGTGGAGGACTGCAAGTCAGTGGATGATGTGTGCTTTCTCATGGAGAGACTCGGACGCTTGTTTCATCGGGAGCTGGAGGCGACCTCAGCCATCGAGGACATCCAGCGTCGCAGAAGAGTGCTGAAGGAACGTCTGGAAGGCCTTCCACGGCCGACAGTGCTCTTTGCGGTGGGCGTGAAACCATTGGTTGTCGCCGGCGGCCAGAGTTTCTTGGGAGCTCTCATAAGGGAAGCGGGAGGCGTCAATATTGCTGAGGATATCGCCATACCGTATGCGAGATTCAGCTTTGAAGAAGTGATCAAAAAGGATCCCGAATACATCCTGATACTTGATAAAGAATGCAAACAACAAGAATGCGTCGATCACCTCAAAAGGTATCCAACGCTCAGGGCGGTGCGCTACGAAAAGGTAGAGTCTCTGGACGCGGATCTTGTCGCGCGACCCGCGCCCGCGGTGATCGAAGCCCTGGAATTGATTGCGAAAACTCTCCACCCACACGCCCAGGAAATGCGAGCATTAAACAGGTGAAGCGCGCACCACGTCTCGCGTCGCAAAGCATTGCGGTGCAAAAGCAGTAGATATGCCATTATCAGCCCTTTCCAAGACCATTCTTTCCAGCTCTGCGCTTCTGCTCTTGCTCGCAGCAGTCATCGTCCTGTCCATTGGATTTGGCCCCGCTGGATTTGATGTTGACGCCGTACTGGGTATCATCGGGCAAGGGTCGCAAACCTCCCAAACCCATACCATCGTGATGGAATATAGGCTGCCGCGCGCCTTATTGGCCGCGGTTGCGGGGGCCGGTCTTGCGTGCGCTGGGGTGGTGTTTCAAGCGGTCTTGCGGAATCCTCTTGCAGATCCCTATCTCATCGGCATTTCCGGCGGCGGGTCCTTGGGCGCTGTTGTGTGCATCACCATATTTGGCCAGAGTAGGATTCTGGGACTTTCGGGCATGGCATTCATAGGCAGCCTTATTGCGGTCGGTCTTGTGTACGGGCTGGCTTCGCTCAAAAAAGGGGCAGGTTACATCAACACCATCATCCTCGCGGGCGTCATAGTCGGGGCGCTCATGAATGCGCTCATGCTCCTGGTCATTTCCTTGAGCGGGTCGGACGAGATGCAGCGCATCCTCTTTTGGTTGATGGGAGATTTTAGCCTTGCGGATTATCGAAAGACGACTGTGGCTGGCGTCGTGACGTGTCTGGGATGGATGGCCGCCTTCTCTCAGGCCAATAGACTCAATTTGCTCATGGTGGGTGATGAATCAGCCGCTCACCTGGGTTTAGAGGTGTCCAAGATCAGAACCTTTTTCATTGTCGTCGCATCTCTCGTGACGGGCGCCATTGTGAGCGTCTCTGGGACCGTTGGGTTTGTGGGATTGATCGTGCCTCACATGCTGCGCTTGGCCCTTGGTCCGGACAACAGGGTGCTGCTGCCGGCGTCCCTTCTGGGCGGCGCTGCGTTCCTCGCCGCGTCTGATTGCCTCGCGCGGCTCGTCGCCTATCCCACCGAGCTGCCCGTGGGGGTCATTACAGCCCTCATCGGAGCCCCCTTCTTTCTTTATTTGCTGCTTCGCAGGTAGGCCATGAACGCGGCGCGCTCGCTCCTCACATGCGAATCAGCGTCCTTTCGCTATCGAGACGCCCCAATTCTCAAGGGAGTCAGCATCGCCGTGACCGAGGGGGCGTTTCTGGGCGTCATCGGACCAAACGGGGTGGGGAAATCTACTTTGATACGAGTGTTGACCGGCACGCTTCTGCCTGAGCGAGGCAGAGTTTTGCTCTATGATAAGCCGTTGACCGCGTTCACTAGGCGAGCCATTGCGCGCAAGTTGGCCGTGGTGAGCCAAACCGAAACAAGCGACTTCGGGTTCACTGTGTGGGAAGAAGTGATGCTCGGCCGATCTCCGCATCACGGGGGCATTCACTACGAAAATCGGGAGGATCGAGCCATTGTGGAGATGGCCCTCGAAAAAACACAGGTTGCACACCTCGCAGCCAGGCGCTTGGACACCCTCTCAGGGGGAGAGATGCAGCGGGTTCGTATTGCGAGGGGTATCGCTCAGCAGCCTGCGATTGTATTTCTTGACGAGCCCACGACGCACCTGGACTTATACTCTCAGCTTACCCTCATGGAGCTTCTCAAGGAGATAAACAAACAGGGTATTGCAGTGTTTCTCGTGTCCCATGACATAAACTTCGTCGCTCAGTGCTGCGCTGACGTCCATCTCATGCACGACGGCGCCATCTTGGCTCACGGTGCGCCTCATGAGGTCATTACGCCTGATCTCGTTGCAACGTGTTTTCGCATTAGAGCGAATGTGTCCGTTGACCCAGAGACCTCGGTCCCTCGTATCAATCCTCTTGGAATTTTGTAGCCCGACGAGGCCTTCTTTGCGCTGTCGTCCCTCGCTAGGGATGCACGTTGAGCCGTTTGAAGAGCCCCGCCAAACCGTCAAAAATTCCCGTTTCGTTGAAAAGGGTGGCGCCGGGGACTTGGCAAGCCTCCTGCGCCGCAGCTCCCATCGAGGCAGATGGCGTTCCTGCCCGGGAATCGCGATTGGGCATTTCCATGAACGTCTTTTCTGCCAGCCACCGCTGAAGTTCACACAGAGAGCCTTTTTTCACATATCCAAGGCTCTGGATGTCTATTTTTGCAAGGCAATCTTCGCCATCGATCTTGAATTCGATCACGTCGCCGGGCAACACAAAGAAGAGTTCTCGTGCGCGCACAGGGCCGGATTCCAAGACGCCGCGGTCTTTCAAAACGAATTGACCTTCGAAGGCAAAGTGGCGATACGAGAAGAAGCGCCTCCTGAATGACGCTTCGTCGCTCCTTTGATGAAGAACCGCCACGACGCCGGCGCAATCCGCACGAAGACAAACCCCGGCGCGGTTCCCGAGCCGTACTGGTTGATCGAGGCACGTGATGTCGAGCGCGCACTCAGGCTTGCTCCGTGCGCTTTCTTGGCATTGTCGCCCAGGCATTGCCTCGTCTGCGCAACTCACGTCGATGAAGGATAGCGACGCCGCAAGCAGCATCGCCATGAACAAGAAATACACGAAACGCTTCATAGGAATAACTCCCGAATCAGGCGTTGTGGGACAGTTATGCGCGTTTTTCATTGTCGCAAATCTCCGTTAAAAGCTTGCTGCGCCATTCATGTTTGAACCAAATTGACGAAGCGCGCCAGACAGTCTCCCAAGCTCATTCCGCGCCGCTCCATACAGGCGATTGTTCATCCTGAGCAAGTCCTGCACGGAGGGGAGCTGCATTCTGTGAAAGTCTAAACTGCTGCGGAGTCCCATGTAGAAAGTGCGACCTGCGGCGGACCACCACACCGGCGCCTCTCCGTACGTCGGCGGCACCCAGTTCGCTATGGATCCCTGCATGGCGTACTGCGCGTCTGAAAAGTTGTTGACGCCGAAATACAAGGTGGCCTGACCGTCGAAGAAGGTTTGAGAAAACACGATGTCGCCCCACTTTGCTGGTTCAAGATCCGGCCACAGGTTGAAAATATCGTTGAGCATGTACCGGCTTCCAATATAATGGTAGCTTATCATAGCCGAAAAGCCCCACTCCTTGTTGTCGTAGCCCAGCGAGAGGTTTCCCATCTCGGCTGGATTCAATGTCAACCATTTGTCTTCCGTCGTGCGGCCGAACCAGTCGTTGGGCTGCCAGTTGGTGCGGAAGATCACTTTTTGCTTGGTATAGTTTCCTTTCAGCGTCCATCGTGGAGTAAACCGGACAAGCCCTTCCAATTCCACTCCGGAGTGAGATACGAGAGGAACGTTTAGATTCCGGCTATACATGCCGAAGTATGCAGGATCAGGCCCATAATAGATTTCGTTGTTCATGTCGAGCTGATAGTAGGTGAGGCCCACAAACGCGTTTCTCGTGAACCAATGCCTTATCCCAAACTCGTTTTGCGTTCCGTCTTCTGGATCGAGAAGCCATATCGGCTCCGGACTGGCAAACGGAAAGGGATACAGCAAATTGATCATGTCATCGAAGTTGGGGAATCGATAGGGCAGGGAATGCTTATAGTACATGCTGGAACCCAGTTCTCGGTCGTAAATGAGCCCTATGCTGTACTCCGTGGAACTCTTCTTGAAGTCGAGTCTGCCCCTTACCGGCGCGTTGGTAGGCGAACTCTTGGAATATATATCAGGGAGATCATAGTGTTCCACTCGATACCCAAAGCCGACGATGAGTCGATCCCAGAATGTGGTCTGATTCATCACGTAATAGCTGAGAGTGTGGCGGCCGCCGTTCTGGGCGTTATTGAATTCCAGCCCCGAGATCCAGCCTTGGGTCTGGTAGGCCCGAGCGACGCGTCTGAATCTACCGTCCGAGTGTTCGTTCCCCAAGACGAGATCGTTTTTCAGGAATCCATAAGAGTCTGTCCGGGCGTACTTGACCTGCAATTGAACGTCAGTCCACCTTTGATCAGACGCCACTGTGCTGGTAAACAGCGTCCGGATGCTGCGATCATACCGCCTGTTTGTGGCGGTTATATCAAGTCTGCCGAGTTGTCCTCCTTCATAGTAGAGTTTCCCGATGGTCATCATGTCAAAACGTTCTTCAGGGAAATCATCGTACGGTCGATATCCATACACGTCGTTCTCGATGCTTCGTATGTCTCTTCGATCCCACCTGTCTTTGGCTATTGCGTTATAGTTTGCAAGCCTTTGGCTCGAGATCAACTGCGAGATATCGAGAGTAACCCGAGGCGTAATTTTCCAGTTCACGCTGCCCTGCACGTTGTACAAGGCCCACGGGCCAGGACGAGTGAAAGGCTCCTCGTATTCGTTGTTGCCGTAGTAGATGCGCCAACCTTCCTGCGAATACCGGCCGAGAAAAATACCGGCGGCCACTGAATCACGTACAAGGTTCAGGGCAGCCCATTCTCTGTCGGTTCCCCACGACCCTCCCTCAGCTCCAAAAAAGAGGCCAGGATTCTGCCGGGGTTTTTTCATAATGACGTTGACCGCTCCGCCAAGGGCCTTGTCGCCAAGGGGAACCGTGGCGCCCCCGCGAATCAGTTCGACGCGCTCTATGAGCTCGGGGAATATAAAATTGGTGTTGGCCTCCTGCCGCGGAATGTTGAGATTGACGCCTTCCAAGAGCAGAGACACTCTGTTCGTGGATTCGTTTGAAAAGCCTCTGACGACGATGGGAGCATCGAAGGGATTGCCGGCAAAACCGGATGACCACGTCCCCGGTCTCCCCCGGAGCATGTCGCTCAGGCCGGTCTGCCCCAATGAACTGGTTCCGCGGTTATCGATGATGCTCACCGCGTACGGCGTTGACGCGAGATTTGCCGTGCGTCCCATGGCAGTGACAGATTCGCCCGGGGTGAGCCGATAGTCGGAGAAAGGTTGACCAGCAGGAATGCTCTCATTTGAACCAAATCCTCCGGGAGCCTGACTCGCGTCCCCAGCGGCTTGCCGTCTGTCCAGGGCAGGGGGATTTATTTCCACCGGTCGCAATTGTTCCGGTTGCGTCCCAGTCGTGTCCTGTTGGGCATGAAGCGCAGAGGGGAGAAAGATCAGAACCGCCAATAGCAGCGGGACATGAATCCCTAACACAATACCTCTTATTTTTTCACGCATGTCCATGACGTCTCCATAAGAAACAGACCGATGCATCTCAGTCCGTCATGTTTTTTTGAGAAAGTGCGGGCCGCGCCCTATGGCGCGCACTGGGACGATGACCCTAGATCGCCCAAAGTGCGTCCCTGCGTGACCATCGTTGCGGGGAATTGCACGATGCCTCCCAACAAGCTCTGGGGCTCCATTTGAGGGAATCTATTTTCCTGCGACGAAGGGGATGCATTGCCCGTTGGGTAGGACGGCCCGTGGCCATAGGCGTTGCCAGCCGGCATAAACGGAGGCAAACCAGCCCAAGGCAGCGCCCGTGGGGGCGCTCCATGCTGAAGGCATGGGACTGCAGGCGATGGGACGGGGCCTTCGCCGTGAGCGTAGCCCGATATGTGACCAATAGGTGCGACAGTTTCCAGCAACCTGAATGGGGCTGCAATCAGCGCGCCGGCCAACCATACGGTGTGGGCTACGATGGGCTTGATAGGACCTGAATCGCGTATTTCTAGGGGTATAAGATGCGGAAATGGGGATGCCGATTTCGGCGGCGCCGTCCTGATCTTGGCGGGCGCGCAGACAGGCGCCTTTTGGGGAGCGCAAGAACTCATTGCCGGCAAGGGCTGCTGCATGGGCCCTTGGACGATCACGCGATGCGGCTGAACCGGCGCGCATGATGCGGCTCTGCCTGCTGCGTCTCCCGCTGATGTTGGCGACGCTGCCACGGCGGAAAGCGCCAGAACAAAGACGATCACATGCGCTTCAAGTAAGAATCGACGCGCCTTTGGTGTGTTCATAGCTATTTCTCCGTTCCTGTAAAGATGATCCGAGGCACAAACAAAAAAACCGCCCACCTGCTCAGGCGGACGGTCTTCACGCATTCGTACCTCACCCGCCCGCGCAGGCTTTCGAGGCTTGAATGAAACCGGGTGTTCTGGCTTCCGCGTCGTCCTAGTTCGTACGCCTTCCCGGCGGCCCGGCCGCCAGTGGCTCATGTGTACGTTTCGTCAGCGGTTACAGCTGCGGGGCAGCGACGGCCTCTCACCGTCTTCCCCTAGTTTCATTCCGTGTAATCTGTTGTGCTGATACGTGCTACACCACATTAGCAACACGCGCTGAGATGTGTCAAGCAAAATTAGCGCGCCTCGCGATAGGAAAGCGCGCGCTGGATCGCATGGTTGAGCGTCATTTGGGATGTCCGCGACCAGATGAGCCTTGCCAAATTGCCCTGATTTGCAAAAACGCTTTTGCGCCAGAACCGAGAAACGACAGATCGTTTTTGTTTGGTAAGAGTGGCGATGTTTGGTATAGTCCCTCGACCGTTAAGTGAAACTCAATTTCCGTCATCTGTTTTTAGCAATCAAAAAGGGGCGCACCATGCCTAAACGTCAAGACATCAAGAAAGTGATGATTATTGGTTCGGGGCCGATCATTATCGGGCAGGCCTGCGAATTTGACTACTCCGGGACGCAGGCCTGCAAGGCCCTAAGAAAATTGGGGTATGAAATAATTCTGGTGAATTCCAATCCTGCTACCATCATGACCGACCCTGGGATGGCCGATATTACTTACATTGAACCTCTCAACCTGGATACCATGATTCAGATTGTGGAAAAAGAGAGACCTGATGCGATTTTGCCTAACCTTGGCGGGCAGTCGGGGTTGAATCTATCGTCTGAGCTTGCGCGCGCCGGTGTGCTGGAAAAATTCGGCGTCAAAATTATAGGCGTTGAGGTGGATGCAATAGAGCGTGGGGAGGACAGAATTGCGTTCAAAGAGACGATGAATCGTTTGGGCATTGATATGCCAGAGAGCAGTCCAGCTTACAGCGTGGAGGAAGCGGAAAGGATTGCCGACCGGCTCGGATACCCAGTGGTTATTAGACCTGCCTATACGATGGGAGGGACTGGCGGTGGACTGGTGTACAATGTTGAAGAGCTTCGTATAGTCGCTGCCAGGGGAATAGCGGCCAGCCTCGTGGGTCAGATACTCGTGGAGGAGTCTGTCCTCGGTTGGGAAGAACTCGAACTCGAGGTGGTCAGGGACGCCAAAAACCAAATGATCACCGTTTGTTTTATTGAGAACGTCGATGCGATGGGAGTGCATACTGGCGATTCCTTTTGCACTGCGCCCATGCTCACCATCGACGAGGGTCTCCAACGACGTCTCCAAAAGCACTCTTATGACATCGTGGAGGCCATACGGGTTATCGGCGGGACGAACATCCAATTCGCACACAATCCAGAAACAGGGAGAGTCGTTGTCATCGAAATCAATCCGCGTACTTCTCGGTCCTCGGCGCTGGCGTCCAAAGCCACCGGTTTCCCAATCGCCCTTATTTCCGCCATGCTCGCTGGCGGCTTGACCCTCGACGAAATCCCCTACTGGCGTGAAGGGACGCTCGACAAATACACGCCATGGGGCGACTACGTTGTCGTGAAGTTTGCTCGATGGGCCTTCGAAAAATTCCCTGGCGCTGAAGACAAATTGGGGACGCAAATGAGGGCCGTTGGCGAAGTCATGTCCATTGGGAAAAATTATAAGGAAGCCCTTCAGAAGGCTATCAGGTCCCTCGAAACAGGTAGGTATGGCCTCGGCTTCGCCAAAGATTTCCAGAAGCGTTCTTTGGACGATTTGCTCGCTATGCTTGCGGAACCTTCCAGTGAACGGCAATTCATCATGTATGAAGCGTTGCGCAAGGGCGCTTCCGTTGATGCCTTGTCAAAAAAAACATACATAAAGCCCTGGTTTATTCAACAAATGAAGGAAATCGTAGAGCTCGAGGAAAAACTCCTCGCATGGAAAGGCAAAGCTCTGCCCTCTGCTTTGCTCGAAGAGGCCAAGAAGGCGGGATTTTCTGATCGCTATCTTTCCCAGCTCGTCAGCGTTTCCGAGGAAACTATAAGGAAAGAGCGTGAATCCATAGGCGTAGTACAAGCTTGGGAACCGGTCCCTGTGAGCGGCGTGGAAAACGCGGCGTATTACTATTCCACGTATAACGCACCCGACAAGAGCGAAACCTCGTCACGTCCCAAGATCATGGTGCTGGGAGGCGGACCGAATCGAATTGGGCAGGGCATTGAATTTGATTATTGCTGCGTTCATGCCGCTTTTGCCCTTCGGGATGAGGGATACGAGTCGATCATGGTCAACTGCAATCCGGAGACCGTATCCACGGACTACGATACCTCCAACAAGCTCTATTTCGAGCCCCTGACCGTGGAAGACGTCCTCAGCATTTACCAGAAAGAAAAACCCGAAGGCGTGATTGTCCAATTTGGGGGACAGACGCCTCTGAACATTGCCAACGAACTGGCCGCTGCCGGCGTCAAGATTCTTGGGACTACGCCTGACACCATAGACCTTGCGGAAGATCGGGACCGTTTCCGCCAGATGATGAGGCGACTAGGTATTCCCCAGCCTGATTCTGGCATGGCTTGCAATTTGGACGAAGCGCTCGATATCGCCAAGAAGATCGGATATCCTCTTATGGTAAGGCCCTCCTATGTGTTGGGTGGACGCGCGATGGAAATCGTTCGAGATGAAACGATGCTTCGCCATTACGTGGCCGCCGCAGTCGAAGTCTCTCCCGAACGCCCGATCCTCATAGACAAATTCCTCGAAAACGCCATAGAGACAGAAGCAGATGCGCTCTCTGACGGTACGGATGCCTTTGTGCCGGCCGTTATGGAGCACATTGAGCTGGCTGGCGTTCATTCGGGCGATTCAGCATGCGTTATCCCTCCCATAAGCATCCCGCCCACTCATATCGAAACAATATGCGACTATACGAGGCGAATAGCCATAGAGCTTGGCGTGGTGGGGTTGATGAACATTCAGTATGCCATTGCAAACAACATCGTCTATATTCTCGAGGCCAATCCACGGGCATCGAGAACGGTTCCCCTTGTTTCCAAGGTCTGCAACATCCCGATGGCGCGTATCGCAACCCAGCTCATTCTAGGTCGTACGCTCAGGGAGCTTGATCTCAAGACGAGAACTATCCCGCATTATGGAGTGAAAGAAGCTGTGTTTCCTTTCAATATGTTTCCGGAGGTGGATCCTGTTCTGGGCCCGGAAATGAGATCAACGGGAGAAGTCCTTGGCTTGGCGGATTCTTTTGGTTTGGCTTTCTATAAAGCTCAGGAGGCTGCCCAACAAAAACTTCCGTCCGAGGGATCGGTCATGATAACAGTGACGGATCACGAGCGACTCGCGGTGCTTGAAGTGGCAAGACAGTTTGTTGAGCTTGGCTTCAAGGTGGTCGCGTGTGAACCCACGTTCAATTTTTTGCGGGAGTACGACATCCCGTGTGAGTTGATGCCTCGGCTCGGGGCAGGCAGGCCGGACATCATAGACGCCATCAAGAACGGACAAATTCATCTGGTGGTAAACACCCCCACAGGAAAGGACGGCTCAGACGAGAATGCGCTCATTAGACGCGCTGCCATCAGACACAGGATTCCCTACGTGACCACCCTTGCCGCTGCTCTTGCCGCGGCGCGGGGAATCAGAGCCTACAAAAAAGGCCACGGCGCGGTCAGATCGCTGCAAAGTTATCATGCCGGTATTGCTGGGTGAGCGCGAAGCTCGCTGCCTTGGCCGAAGCAATGGTGAGCCCCCACGTCGAAATGCCGAGCTTGCTTTTGGTGGGCATCCGTAGTTCAATGCGCCGCAGGAGATGGTTGAGGTCATAGACCGCTTTTCGAAATCTCTGTCGGAATGAGGCGCGTCGCGCCGTGAACATGATGGCCTTTCAAGGCTGCGTCACGGCGCTCGATTTGTCATCCCGGACTCGATCCGCCATCCAGGACATTCAAAATGGACTCTGTCTTTCGAGGGAATGACATCACCCGGGATGCCGTCGCATTTCGCCTTTATTTTCGAGAATGGATATAGACCCCATCCCGTCATAGTGGATTCGGAAAGAGCGCGGTGCATGTGATGTTTTTTTCTCTCGAAAAAAGATTTCTCGTCTTCCTTTTAATACCCCTCACGTTGA
>Ga0315298_1007377_pt1 | contig 14508 bp, 16 predicted proteins | sample WHS_1_MG_FD_203077 | JGI IMG/M metagenome (GOLD analysis project Ga0315298, IMG submission 203077) | Extremophilic microbial mat communities from Washburn Hot Springs, YNP, Wyoming, USA - WHS_1_MG | ecosystem: Environmental > Aquatic > Thermal springs > Hot (42-90C) | place: USA: Wyoming... | reverse complement strand
ACTTTTTAAACTGCGTTGAGAACGTGAAAAGAAGCCTCACATCAAAAAAGGACGCGTAAACAATGGCAAACGCGTGGAAACCCGAGTATACGCAGGAGAAGTTCTACACCCTTTTTGACGGATTAGATGAACCAGTATACGTTTCAGACCCAGACACCCACGAAATACTTTTCGCCAACAAGAAGATTAGAGAAAAATGCGGCAATAAAATTTTAGGCCCCAAACCCAAACCCAAACCCAAACCCTTTGAGTGTTTGACTCTTGGCTCTTGAGTCTTAGATGGTTTTATGTTTGAGTTTTGGTTTTGTCGTTTTTGGTTGGTTTATGGTTTCTGAGTTTTGTTGGATATATCTTTCGACAAATCTGACGTGGATGTTATGTTTTGTCTTAGTTTCGTTTATGGGAAAGTCATGGGAATTGACATGGAAAATGTCTTTTGTCGTTTTGCAGATTGATATATCTTGGACAAATCTTTGGCTTTTAATCGTTCGGTAGGTGTTTATGTCTTTATTGCTAGAGAGCATAATTCTTTTTGTCTTTGAAGCTTAGCTATTATGCTTTTAACAATTTTTCTGTAAGCCAAAAATTCAGCTATCATTCCGTCTTGACTTCCATAGCGGAATACTATTCTCGGCTCTGGCTTTTCCTTTTTCGCTGAAACTCTTAAGGTTGAGCCTTCTTTTATGCATTGCATTAAGAACCATTTTGTCAAAGCCTTATGTTGAGAGAGCAGACAAACCCATGCGACAATATGCATATTCTCGTTCCACGACACCCTCTTGTCGAAAACGACATGGTAGCTGTTCTCTGAGCTTTTAAGAATAATGAAGCCTTTAAGCTTAAACCACTTCATTGTTCTCATAGCCCAATACTTAACCGTCTTAAAAGGTGTCTTATCAAAGTCAAGCTTAACCGTTTCTTGGTCTGTAATTCCTAAAATGAAAGGCAAACCATTATTAGAATTAAGGCTTTCAGCTTTCAATTTCCCTTTCAATCCATTCACCTTCTAAACCGTATTTTTCTGGGTTCTCCAAAAATTGTTTAGCTGAAACATGAACATACCCTCTAGGCATATATTGATGTGCTTTTATCGTGGCTTTGTAAAGCTCTCTGCCTTTCCCATAGAATTCGTATCTTCCGCTTTGCTCTATGGTTTTGGTTCTCTTTGTCTTTCTCCAGTATCTCTGCTTTATTCCGTCTTTTCGCATTTTCCAGTATCTCTGCTTAACCCTAACCTTAGCTTCATAAGAACCATAAACAGCAATCTTCTTAACCATTAGATTCGCCTCTTTTTGCATTTATATTGTGGACAGTTCTGACAAAAACCCATGTAAACATGGTTGCAGAGTAAAGCATCATAGCCTCTATGAGCTATGAACTTAATTGCTGAGCCTTCGCTTAAATCAACTAAGACGCCAATGAACTTTTCAGTTTTAGCTTTTGCCATGGGTTTCACCTTCCAAATTTTGCAGAAAATCAGCAAAATTGAAATAATGAACATTTTGAAAGCGATAGCCTAACCATTTCTTAAAGTCTTCATTGGAAAGTTGGTTATTGAGCCATTGTTCTATAATCCATTGTTTCATGGCGTTCGGTATTGGTTCAACAATTAAGGCTTCTTTGGTTTTCAAATCTACTCTGACATATGGAATTTGGTTCTTTTCCATGTAGCGTTCTAAAATGGGTTTAATTTGTTCAAAGCAGAGAACTAAGGTGTCATATTTAACCTTACGTAATTTGAAAGCTTTAATCGTGTAGTCTAAGGCTTTATAATGGGTTGAAGTCAAAGTTCATCCACCTTCCCAAATAGAGAACTTTTTCAACATCTTCCTTTGAAACATAATCTCTATTGTTCAGCAAAGCGTTAGCATAGCATAGTTTCTGAAGGTTTTTCTGAGTGCGTATTCCATAAGCATCCATGTATGAAGCCAACTTCTGACTTATCGGCAACAATTTGCTGAAAAGCTCATAGTTTGGTTCATAGGATTTTTCACTTTTGAACTGTCGAATTTTTGGAATTACAACTTGAGAGTTATCTTCAGCCTTTCCAGACATTACATATTCAAAGATTTTCATTAACTTGTCAATAGGATATTCATAGCTGAACGGAATCATCCTACTTAGAAAACCATACCTTTTCAGGTCGGAATATAGGCTGTATCTTCCTTGATATGCGTAAAATTCTGAGCGTGTAATTGCTGTTATTAATCCACACTTGACAAAGGTTTTATAGCTGAATTGCTTATGCCATGTTTCAATGTTCTTTATTCCTTCATCCACGAGCGATTTTAAAGTTTGAATTAAAGGCTCTCTTGTGTATGTTTGTTTTTTGACACAGTTAAGAAGGTCTGGAATTAATATGAAACGTATTTCCTTGTTTTCCGCTCTCCTTAACACCTTATCAACTAACACTTTAACCGTGATTTCCTCTGTGTAGTAAACGAAGGGTAAAGTTGCGAAATGATGTATGGCTGTGGTTTTTCCAGATTCTGGCTTTGCAATTAAAAGTAGGCTTATAGGTCTATATCCATCTACATTGTCAGTTACAAAGGCTGTTTCTAAGGTTAGGCTTACTATATCTATTAATGGCTGAATTTCTACAATGGAGTCTTTTGGAAATTTCGCTACACGAATATAGGGTTCAACTTTAGTGCCGAATTTTAAAGAAGTTGAACTCGAGTTTCGTGTATAGTAATTTTGTGTTGATTCAAAAGGAGTTTCGTTTTCCATATTTTCACCATCCATAAAAAAAGGGAAGGTTTAGTCTTCGTATTCTTTGAGTGCTTTTTCCAGCACAGCTATGGAATTGTCAATATTTTCGGGTAGGAAGTCTGTGTCTTCAACTTCTACTTCTAAGTCTTTCTCTTCAAGTTTCTTTTTGAGTTCAATTAGCTTCTTGACTTTTTCAGCGTGGTCTTCGGTTTTTTGATTTTTTGGGTTGTGGCTTGTCAGGTATTCTTTTACGGCTCTCCTTATGATTTCGCCTCTGCTTACGCCTTCCTCGACAGCAATATAGCCGAGTTGTTTTAGAAGGTCTTTTGGAATTAGAACGGTTGTAGTTACGATATGCTTGTCTTTGTCAAGGTCTATGGTAGCTTGTGCTTCTTCAAGTGCTTCGTCTTCTTCCAACGGAATATTTTCTTTTTCCGTCATGTTAATCACCTATTAAGTTACTACTAAACTAAATATTTAAATACTACTTTTACCTTTAGGTAAATCTTGAGGATTGAAAAATGAAAACAAAAGATATGAAAATAAAAAAAGCTCAAGGCGAAAAATCAAGAAGACTTGCAAGCCAAAATTTAGCCAAAATCTACCTAAAAATTGCAGAGAAACCCCTAAGCTTCTCTGAACTGCTAACTGAAACAGAACTTTCAAAACCTATCCTTATGAAACATCTCCGCACTCTCCAAAAAGAACAATTAATCTACAAAGACATCATCAAGCCAACAGAAACCTTAGACGAATCGCAAATTGGAAAAATTGTTTACAAAATCAAAGAAGATGAAATGGAAAATTTCCTTATGCAGACCATAGACATGAACTTTACCATTGCTGATTTGGTGGAAGATGAAAACCTTAGGCAAAAACTACATGAATACGCAAAAGAAATAGCCAAAGCCATAACCCAATACATAAACCAGCTAAGAACTGTTAGAGAGCAGAGCCTAAAAGCAGAATTGGAAAGAATCAAAAAGAAGTGAACAAACCATGAAGGCAAAAGCTCAAAAGATAATCTTAAATGGTCATGGCTCTTATCTCGGCATGGAAAAGGGTTATTTTATTGTTAAAGACAAAGAACGTAACATTCAGAAATATCCAATGTTTGAGAATGAGATAGGCGAAATCATCATAACAAGCGGAAATCTCATTAGCTCAAGCGTCTTAGCGTCTTGCGGTTTCTGGGATATTCCAGTTGTCGTGATGACTAAGAACTTTAAGCCTATTGCTGTTTTGCGTAGTTTAGATGATGATGAGCATACTAAAACACGGATTTGTCAATATGAAGCCATAAAAAACGGAAAAGGTATTCAAATCGCAAAACAGATAATCCTAAGCAAAATCGAAAGCCAAAACATCATATTGAAGGAATACTCTTTAAGGCAAATAGATTTAATGACTTTCAAAGCAAAAATTGAAAGCTTAGAATCCAAAAACTTAACAGAAGTCAGAAGAAAACTTCTTCCAATTGAAGGGAAGGCTTCAGAACACTATTTTGCAGAGATTTTTAAACTATTGCCTAAAAACCTTAGGATAGAAAAGAGAAAAAGCTTCAAAGCCTATGATGGAATCAACAACACTTTTAACTTAGCCTACACGGTTTTGCGATATAGGGTTCATTCAGCAATACTGAAGGCTCATTTAGAACCGTTCTTAGGCTTTGTTCATGCTGAGGCTCACTCTAAACCGTCGCTTGTCTGCGATATGATGGAAATTTACAGAAGCCTCATTGACAATTTCATATTAGAGTTTAGCGAAACATTGAAGCCTAAAGACTTTGTTCTCAAAACTGAATGGTTTTCAGTTAATAGGCTTGGAAAAAGACAAGTGCTTAACAGAGAAAAGACTAAAGAACTAACGGAAAGGCTCAATGATTATTTTGAAAGGAAAGTTGAAATTCCCAGAATCAAACACGGAAACAAACAAACCATTGAAACCCTAATCAATGAAGAAGCCATGCTCTTAGGCAAATACCTTAGAAGCGAAATTCAAACATGGAAACCAAGAATAGCCCTTCCAAACTAACTTTTCCTTTTTTATCTAGACTCAAACAGTCAAACATCAGTTTAATTCTAAAATAAAAAGAATGTAATGGTATTTTCATTGCAATATTTATAAATATCTAGAGTTTATAAGAAAGAAATCTTCACAATAGTTTAGTATTGTTTCAAGTGAACGTCTTAGACTTGTCTTGTTATGCTGTTGTTTCATGTTTCCTTAGCTATTCTTTGGACTTTAGCAGAAATTCATTTAGGTTTTATAGTAATATTCCACGATTAACTCCCAGTAATTTAAGTAAACAGTTGCTTCACTTCGATATACATCGTGGCAGATATAAGCTCTATTTATACCTATATTAATCTGGCTGGAAATGTCAGTTATGTTGTATTCCGTCATCTTATTTTCATTTAAAGTTGATATAGGTAGGAAAGGACGTCTTGACCATCCATTATTAATACCAATGTCTACAAACTTTGCAGAACTCCAATATGCTGTTGAACTGTATATTATGTTGCAGTATACCCCTGTTATGTTTATTAGTTCGCCTTTGGGTATGAAAGCAAAATAAGCTTCAGGCCATTCATTGACATCGAAACGAATTTTGCCTAGAAAATTCTCCAGTAGAACTATGCGTTCAGCACCTTTTAATATCTTAGGACTAATAACTGTCTTAAGATTTCCTTGTTCATCTATTGGCCAGTTTGTTACGTTTACGTTTTTTGTTGGGTCTCCTGTTGTTCCGAATAACCTGCCTGCGTATGCTAGGTCTCTTATGTCTATTACTCCATCATCGTTCATGTCTGACCATGGGTCATACTGTCGTGTTGTCTGGCTTCCGATAGGCTTTACAGCAAACAATGCTGATGTCAAACAGAATGTCGCCAGAACAGCTATCAACACGTCTCTCCTCAACTTCATAAAATACTTCACCTCCTCTCCTCTTCTCTTTTACATATAATTCAACTTTAAATTGTAATATTAACTTTCCTTTGGGTTTGGGTTTGGGTTTGGGTTTGGGTTTGGGGATAAAATTTTAGGCAAAAAATGTTACAAAGCCCTCCAAAACCTAGACGAACCATGCCCCTTCTGCACAAACAAGTACATCCTCGGAGAAAACCTTGGAAAAATCCACGTGTGGGAGTTCCAAAACCTAAGAAACAAGCGTTGGTATAAATGTGTAGACCAAGCAGTTCCGTGGGCTGGAGGGAAGCCTGTCCGCTTTGAGATGGCAATTGATATAACTGAGCGGAAAATGTTAGAAGGAGAAAAAAGACGTTTCGAAGAGAGATTTTCAGCTCTAAATCAATATGCTCAAAGCCTAAACAGAGCAAAAAACCTCAAAGAAATGTTCGAGTTAACCCTAGACGCCATGGAGAAAACCCTAGGCTTTGAACATGCCTCAGTTTTAATTATAGAGGGAAACACTCTCAGCCTAATAGCCCATCGAGGATATCATAAACCCCTCTCACTCAAGTTGCCAATGAACGGGGACAGGGGCATAACAGTTAAAGCAGTAAAATCCGGCAAACCAGTCTTCGTTCCAGATGTTAGAAATGAAAAGGCATACATAGGGATTGGGGAAGGCATACTTTCAGAACTCGCCGTTCCGATAAAACTAGGAAATAAAGTTTTAGGCGTACTAAATGTGGAAAGCAAAAGGCTTTCAGCCTTCAGCGAAGAGGACATGAAACTTCTGGAGACTTTAGCTTCACACGCCGCCATCGCCATGAGCAACTTTAAAAGGCAGGAAAAGCTCTCGGCGCTGAACGCTTACGGTCGAAGTCTAAACAAGGCAGACAGCATAAAGGAAATTGCAAGACTAACAGTGAAAGCTATGGAGAAGGCTTTAGGCTACAAATTTGTCGACGTTCTCTTAATTGAAGGAAAAAGGCTTCGATTAGCAGCAACCCACAGATTAAGGAAGACACGGGCTTTTAGCCTACCACTAGACGGAGGGAAGGGCATAACAGTCAGAGCGGCTAGGACAGGCAAATCCATCATTGTCAGAGATGTGAGAAAAGAAAAGGCGTATGTTCCAGCCGGATTTAAAGATTTACGCTCGGAGTTGGCTGTGCCAATAAAAGTGGGCAACAGGGTCTTAGGCATCTTAAATGTGGAAGGTGAAAGAGTTGCAGCGTTCGACGAAGAAGACAAGGAACTGCTTGAGATACTTGCCTCCCACACAGCCATAGCCTTAACCAACTTCAGAAGACGAGAACAGTTGAGAAAGCTTTCAAAGAGAATGGAACACTTGATGAAAAGCTCAACTAAAATCATGCACATAAAGGACATGCATCAAAGGTTGAGGGTTATTGCGGAGGCTATCCAAAAGTTCGGGTGGAGAAGAGTCGTAATCTCCCTTAGAGACGAAAACCTTGAAGAAACAGACCTTGTCGCGGTGGGCCTAACAAGGAAAGAAATGAACCTTTTGATAAAGAGAAAAGCATCTGGACACGTTTGGAGAGAGCGCCTAGGACCAAAATTTGAAAAATACAGAATCGGAGAGTTCTACTACCTTCCATGGAGCGACCCATGGATTCGGGAAAACGTTCACGGCGTTCCGGCCGGAACCCCGCCAGGCATGGCGACAACCTACACAAGTGTTTCCAGCAGGCTTTCAGAGAAGGAGATGGTTGATTGGCACCCGCAAGACTTGCTTTATGCCCCTCTCCGCACGCCCGAGGGCAGAATTGTCGGTATTCTAATTATGGATGACCCAGTTGATGGGCGCAAACCAACACGCGAAAGCCTAATTCCCTTGGAGCTTTTTCTGCATCAGGCAGCCATAACCATTGAAAACGCTAGGCTGATCGAAAATTTGGAGAAGACAAAGAAGGAGCTTGAGGTTTATGCAACTCAGCTTGAGCAAAAGGTTGAGGAAAGAACCCGCGCGCTAAAAGAGTCTCAGGAACAGTTGCTTAAGGCTCAGAGGATGGCAGTTATAGGCGAGTTGGCTGGAATGGTCGGGCATGACCTGCGTAACCCGTTAACGAGCATCGCTGGAGCAACGTATTACCTTAAAAAGCATTTAATTGCAAAAACAGACGGCAAAATAAAGGAAATGCTAGACCTCATGGACAAGAACATAGCTTACTCGAACAAGATAATAGACGATCTTTTGGATTACTCAAGGGAGATAAAGCTTGACTTGGCTGAGAGCAACCCCAAATTAATAGTTAGAGAGGCGCTGTCTGCTGTTGAGATTCCAGAAAGCGTGCATGTTGTGGACCTAACCGAGAGCAAGCCAAAGATTAAGGTTGATGTTGAAAAGCTGAAGCGCACTTTCCTGAACATAATAAAAAATGCCATAGAAGCTATGCCAAAGGGCGGAACCCTCACAATAAAAAGCAGAATGGTTGGGGATGATGTTGAATTCGTCTTTTCAGACACGGGGATAGGCATGTCAAAGAAGACTTTGAAGAACCTTTGGACGCCGCTTTTCACGACGAAGGCAAGAGGGATGGGTTTCGGCTTGCCCATATGCAAACGTTTTGTGGAAGCCCATGGAGGCGGCATAAGTGTTGAAAGCACATTTGGGAAAGGCACAACCTTCAAGGTAACAGTTCCGATTAGGCAGAAAATGGAAGAGGGAGGTGAAAAAATATGGGTGAAAAAGCCAGAATACTTATTGTTGACGACGACGAAAACATAAGGAAGGTGCTCACTACAATACTTGAAGACGAAGGCTACATTGTCGAGGCGGTGGAAAACGGCAAAAGAGCCATAGAAAAAACAAAAAGGAACTTCTACAATCTTGTGCTTATTGACATTAGACTGCCGGACATGGAAGGAATAGAGCTTCTAACAAAGATGAAGGACACGGTGCCTAAAACGCGAAAGATAATCATAACGGGCTATCCAACCCTCCAAAACGCCATAGAAGCCGTAAACAAAGGCGCAGACGCTTACATACTAAAGCCTTTTGACATGGAGAGTGTCCTCCAAACAATAAGGGATCAGCGTAAAAAGCAGGAAGAGGAGAAAAAATACAGTGAAGAGAAGGTTGCGGAGTTTATAGAGACCAGAGTGAGGGAGCTAGGTTCAGAAACTGTAAAACCCTAATAACCATTTTATAAAAATCAAAAACATCTATTTCTGCAGACGCTTCCCTTAAAAATTGATTTCAACGTGGTTAGTGGAGTTTTAGTTACGAGTAGGGAAGTTTTGAATAGGTGAAGTGTCCAAAGCGCATTGTAGGCTATTTTCAGAATATTTTTGTATAGTTTAAGGCTTAGGATTTCTGTTGTGGTTAGCTTTTCCTTTTTTCTTATCTTCATTTTTAGAGTGGTTTCCTGTGTTTTTAGGTAGTTTATTAGGTTTGTTGTGTGCATCATGTTTTCACCATAATTTTATCGCGTGTATTAAGTTATAATACATTTGTTTCCGAAGCAAAATATTCCAAAACTCGATACAAAAAGGAAAGTTTTAAGCAGTTTCTGGAAAGCCGCAAACTGAGGTTCTTTTTTCGAAAAAGGCATATTTTGGTGCCATTCGTTTTCTGTAATTATGTTTACATAGAACATGTTCCTTCAGCGAGTAGACTCAGCTATTTCAAAGTTGTTGTAGAAACATCTTATATAATTAAACTCTATATTTAGCGTCTACTTTGGCTAACAAAACACTAAATTGTGAAGCACGCGCGAAAGTGAAGCGTATGAAATGTCCCTACTGCGGCTCTGAAAACCTCAAAACCCTTGAAACGAGGGATTCGCCAGACAACACCATTAGGAGACGTAAGGAATGCGCCGAATGCGGAAAACGCTTCACAACATACGAGTATGTGGAAACAATTGAGCTTATGGTTAAGAAGAAGGACGGGCGTATAGAACGCTTCGACATAAACAAAATCATCCGCGGACTTCAGAAAGCCTGCGAGAAAAGACCAGTGACAATGGACCAAATCAGGGAAGTAGCGGAGCGCGTAAGACAGGATTTAATGCTGTTGGGCAAGGAAGAGGTTTCCTCGCAGGAGATCGGAGACCTTGTTATGAAGCATTTGAAGAGGGTTGACCGCATAGCCTACATCCGCTTTGCCTCGGTCTACCGCCAGTTTGAGGAGCCAGAAGACTTTCGCCGCGTGCTTCAAGAGGTGAAAAGATGAAGTTTGTTAGGAAACGTGATGGAAGATTAGAGCCCTTCGACCAAGAGCGTATCACAAACGCAATTTGGAAAGCCGCAAAGGCTGTTGGAGGAAAAGACCGCGAACTAGCCAAAAAATTAAGCGACAAAGTTGTTGAAATCCTCAAAAAACGTTTCGGAGAGGAAGGAGTCCCAACAGTCGAGGAAATCCAAGACCTTGTGGAAAAAGTTTTAATTGAGAACGGGCATGCACGAACGGCAAAGGCTTACATCCTTTACAGAAAACAGCATCAAGACCTTCGGGAGTTAGCCTCCCTCCTAAGCTCCGCAGACCTCGTAGACCAATACTTGGAAATCGAAGACTGGCGAGTTAAAGAAAACTCAAACATGAGCTACTCGCTGCAAGGCTTAAACAACTACCTCTCATCAACAGTCATAGCAAAATACTGGATAACAAGAATTTACCCACCAAACATTGCAGAAGCCCACTTTTCAGGAGATATGCACATCCACGACCTAGGCGTGTTAGGACCTTACTGCGTAGGCTGGGACTTGAGGGATTTACTGTTAACAGGCTTCGGTGGTGTACCAGGAAAAATTGAAAGTAAACCAGCGAAACACTTCAGAACAGCCCTAGGACAAGTAGTCAACTTCTTCTATACGCTTCAGGGAGAAGCCGCCGGCGCCCAAGCCTTCAGCAACTTCGACACCCTGCTGGCGCCATTCATACGCTACGACGGACTAAACCAAAAAGAGGTGGAACAAGCCCTACAAGAATTCTTCTTCAACATGAACGTGCCAACCCGCGTTGGTTTTCAAACCCCGTTCACAAATGTCACTTTAGATTTGACTGTTCCAGACTTCATGAAGAATGAGGCCGTCATGTTCGCTGGAAAAATTATGGACGAAACCTATGGGGATTTGCAGGCTGAGATGGACATGTTTAACATGGCTTTTGCCAACGTCATGCAGCAGGGCGACGCGAAAGGGAGAGTCTTCACTTTTCCAATTCCAACATACAACATAACCAAGGATTTCGGCTGGGACTCGCCTGTGGTCCAAAAAGTTTTCGAAGTTACCGCAAAATATGGTGTCCCCTACTTTTCAAATTTCATAAACAGCGACATGAAACCCGAAGACGTTAGAAGCATGTGCTGCCGCCTAAGAATAGACAACAGGGAACTGCGCAAGCGCGGCGGAGGCTTCTTTGGAGCTAATCCATTAACGGGCTCTATAGGTGTTGTGACGCTTAACTTGCCGAGGATTGGCTACTTGTCGAAGGACGAGGATGAGTTCTTCCAGCGTTTAGAAGCGCTCATGGAAACAGCAAAAGACAGTCTTGAAATAAAGCGGAAAGTTCTCGAAAACTTCACGGAAAACGGCTTATACCCATACTCAAGACGCTACTTAAGAAACGTCAAAGAAGGCTTTGGAAAATACTGGAAAAACCACTTCTCAACAATAGGGCTGTTAGGCATGAACGAGGCAATCCTAAACCTCTTCGGGTTCAGCATAGCCACGCCAGAAGGCAGAGACTTTGCCGTGAAAGTGCTCATGTTCATGCGTGAGAAGCTTGCCGACTTCCAAGAGGAAACTGGAAACATATACAATCTGGAGGCAACGCCAGCAGAGGGCACGTCTTACAGGCTGGCGAGAATAGACAAGCGCAAGTACCCAGACATAATTGTGGCAAACGAGAAGTATTTGGCGAAGGGAGCTGAACCATTCTACACAAACTCTACACAACTGCCGGTCGACCACGAATGCGACTTGTTCGAGGCTTTGGAGCATCAGGAAAGCCTCCAGACGCTTTACACTGGGGGAACAGTCTTCCACATATACTTGGGTGAGAGGCTTTACTCTTGGGCTTCAGCAGCTGAAATCATAAAGAAGGCAGCTTGGAACACTCGTTTGCCATACTTCACATTAACGCCCACCTTCAGCATATGTCCAACCCACGGCTACCTAAGCGGAGAACACAAACAATGCCCAACATGCGGAGCAAAATGCGAAGTCTACTCGCGCGTGGTAGGCTACCTACGCCCAGTTGACCAGTGGAATGATGGGAAACAGGCGGAGTTCGCCATCCGCAGAACCTTCGACAAGTCGGTAACAGTTGCGACAGCAACGCCAATACTTGCCTAACAAAGCCTTTTCGAGTGAAAACCAATGAAGTTCAGCGGACTACAAAAAACAAGCCTCATAGACTACCCAAATAAAATAGCCTCTGTGCTCTTCACGCCCGGCTGCAACCTCCGCTGTCCCTACTGCCACAACTGGAGAATAGTCGTAGACCCAAAACCGCCATTCCTCCAAGAAGAAGCTGCCATAAAAATTCTGGAAAGCCGCAAAAAATACGTGGACGCTGTTGTCGTTACAGGCGGAGAACCAACGATGCATAAGGAAATTCCGAAATTTCTTAAAAAGTTGAAGGATAAGGGTTTCGCGGTTAAGCTTGACACGAATGGTTTTTATCCCCAAGTGCTTGAGGAATGCCTACCACATGTGGATTACGTGGCGTTGGATGTAAAAACCACCTTGGAAAAGTATCCGCTTCTAGGAGCGAAAGACACAACCCCATTGTTCAAGACCATGGAAATATTGAAAATGGGCAAATTGGAATACGAGTTTAGGACAACAGTTGTTCCGGGTTTTGTGGACGCCTCGGACATAACGCAAATAGGCGAGCTTGTGAAGGGAGCAAAAACCTTAGCCCTACAACAGTTTGTTCCGGAAGACACTCTGGACAGAAAATACAGTGCGGTTAAGCCTTACCCGCCTGAAACCATCACACACTTCGCCGGGAATTTAAGAAAATATGTTGATAATGTGGTGCTCAGAATTTAAGAAAGAAAAAGAGGGGATGTTATCTGCGTGGTTTTGCGGCTAAACTAGTTCGCCTAAGAAGAACGCGTTGGTTCCGGCGGCGGCGCCGACGTTGCAGTCCTTAGAGATTAACACGCTGATGCAGCCAAGTGTGCCTTTGCCATTGTATACTTCCAATGTTTTTGACGGCGTACCGGCTTGTAATTGTCCATGGCACGCGTACGCCGTCTACTTTGAAGTCTATTGTTGTTGCATTGATATACATTGCTGCTTCTCCGCATATCCATTTGCGGTTGATGTTTAACCCGCCGACGCCTATGAGCATTCTGTGGCTAACCATCCACTCGTAGACTGGCGCGCTAACATCACCCATGCTGTACTCGCCAGAGTAGACATCCAAATGACCATAGTTCAGCAGCTTTATCAACGTGAAGTCTGGATTAGCCATTCCATGTATGAAGACGTAATTTTTAAGTCCGAAATACTGGCTTTGGAAAACAATTATTGGAACATCTATCTCGGCATAGTGCTCATCGAAATCATACGCCAAGTATGGACAGTTGCTCCAATTAAAGTACGCCGCAGTTTCAAGGCCTAACCTTGTGGGCCAATACCTATCCATTGAAGCCAAAGTGTGAATCATCACGCGCGGATTTCCGTAGCCTCCGTAGATGTTGCTAACTCCAGCAGGACCCCACGCCATGTATATGGCATATGCAAGATAGGCAGTGATGTTAGCAAATCCGGGATAAGGGCTGGGGGCGCCTGGATTCGCATCAGCATATTGGTATACAAATATTACTCCTGGACCGCTCAATTCTGTTCCCCATGCACCAGCTGCATTCATTGCGGCTATGGCGGCTGGTAGGTTAAAGTCGTTGGGTGGGTTCGGGTTTTTGGTTCCGAGAACTCCTGTCAATCCAATTGCGCCGGGGTCCAGCAGTATCAATCCTTTTAGGTCTTCTTTCCAGTACTTTGACGCATAGTTCATGGCTGCTACTCCGCCGAAGCTTTCGCCAGCCAAGTAGATTCTTTTGGCTCCTGAAACTTCTTTGGCTTTGTTAACGGCTTCTTTTATGTCGCTTATCCACTGGTCCCAGCCCCAATAAGCCATAAACGAAAGTTGGCTGGTGTTCAGATATGTGGGTACGAAGTGTGTTCGGTAGTCTATAGCGTATACGTCGAAGCCTCTGTTTGCCCAGTAAATTGCTTGGGTATGGGCTTCATCTTTTGTCCATGGGTCTTCAGGCGGGTTTGAGGTTAGTTGTTCGCCGTTGCTCCATGTTCCCGGCAGAATAAACAGAACGCCGAGCGGTTTAATGCCTTTCTTCACCAGTCTGTGCAAGCCTATCATGTCATATGGACCGTTTGGCAGCATTATTGGAACTTTTGTCCAAACATACTCTTTTAAGTCGGGGTAGGCTTTTACGCTTCTCTCAGCGATTAGTGTCCAGCCGTCAGATGCTGCGCATATTTCTATTGCTGGAGCCAACGCCGCAAAACAAACAACAAAAAGAGCCACTAACGCGGTTAATTTGGTCTTTTGCATCTCCCTTCTCTCCTTTTAAGTATTCACACATTATATACCAAGTTACGTATAATTTTTTCGCACATATTCAATTTAACCGCGCTCTTGTTGCATACAAAACAAAGTCTCAGCTGGAATTTTTATCAAGCGGCGAACTGGCATCGCTGGAAAACTCTCATTGCCCATATCAATAAGGGATTAACTGCTTATCACGCACCTCATGATTGGGCGGTTTTCTGAGCGCCGCGCAACCTCCACAAATCCAGCCTTTCTAAAAGTTGAAGCCAAACCAGTGTAGGCGGAGGCGTTGGATATTCGTCCCTTCTTAGGCTCGATGGGATAACCCTCAACTA
>Ga0315298_1007375_pt1 | contig 14510 bp, 9 predicted proteins | sample WHS_1_MG_FD_203077 | JGI IMG/M metagenome (GOLD analysis project Ga0315298, IMG submission 203077) | Extremophilic microbial mat communities from Washburn Hot Springs, YNP, Wyoming, USA - WHS_1_MG | ecosystem: Environmental > Aquatic > Thermal springs > Hot (42-90C) | place: USA: Wyoming... | reverse complement strand
AGTTGAAGTTGCGCGGGGTCTTCCCTTGGGTAGGAATGTGCTGCCGGAGGGCTAGTCGGCCGGTGCGCCGGTCGATCTCAAACAGGGCCAAACTATCGTGGCCACGGTTGGAGACGATGAGCCAGCGACCCGACCTGTGAACAAAGATTTCCGCCCCTGTGCTGTTCCCCGTAAAATCTTCCGGCAGCGTGCTGATGTTTTGGATTTCCTGGAGTTCGCCCTTTTCTTTGTCATATTCGAAAGTGGTGATGGTTGAGGTGAGCTCGTTGATGACGTAAGCGTATTTGGCGCTGGGATGAAAGGCGATGTGGCGCGGTCCGGATCCCGGGATGATTTTGACCGCTGGTGGGTCGGCGGGAGTGACTTTTGCGCTGGCGGGATCGAGCCGATAGATAAAGACCTTGTCGGCGCCGAGGTCTGGCGCCATGGCGAAGCGGTTATCCGGCGCGATAGTGAAAGCATGGGCATGAGGTCCCTGCTGGCGCTTCAGGTTCGGGCCGCTGCCTGCGTGTTGGAAAAAGCTTGTAGCCTCGCCGAGCTTGCCATCGGGACCAATGGGAAAAGAAGCTACACTTCCCCCGCCGTAGTTGGCTACAAGGGCGCAGCGCCCCGTTTGGTCTACCGAGACGTGACAAGGCCCGGCGCCTTGGCTCGAGACGGTATTGAGAAGGGTGAGTTTTCCGGTGCGTGCATCCACGGCGAAAGCGTTGACCGAACCTGCCTTTTGCCCCTGGAAGTTGCTGACTTCGCCGATGGCGTAAAGGAATTTCCCGTTGGGGTGAGGGGCCAGGAAGGTAGGGTTCCGGATTTCGGCTGCGAGTCCGAGGGGCTGCAATTTGCCATTATCGGAGTCGAAGCGGAAAGCGTAAATGCCTTTACTTTCTTTGGTGGTGTACGTTCCGATGAATGCAATGTACTTACCCTTATCCGGGCGTTCAGCGGCGGCGGAATCCACGGCAGGAAGCGCCAAGAGCGTAAGCATCCAGATGAGCCTCATGCGACCATCAAACCGCATTCTGACCGCCGGGAGCAAGTGGAAACAAGGGCAAACCGATCGGTGTTCGTGCGGATGTTATCCTAATGGAGAGAATCTTCCAGTGGGTGTTTCCGCCGAGTAAGGACCGCTTGAAAATTGGATTTGTCAGTTTGGGTTGCCCCAAGAACCTAGTGGACAGCGAGGTGATGATGGGCCAGTTGGTGGCTCGGGGGCATGAGCTCACGCCTCAGCCTGCTGAGGCGGACGTGATTGTCGTGAACACGTGCAGCTTCATTCATCCGGCGAAAGAAGAATCCATCGAAGCTATTCTCGAAATGGCCGAATACAAGAGGACCGGCCGGGCTCGCCGGCTGATTGTGGCGGGTTGCTTGGTGGAGCGTTTCCGCGATGAGATTCGCCGGGAATTGCCGGAAGTGGACGCCGTGCTGGGAACCAACGAGATCGAACAGATTGTTGCCGCATGCGAGGGGCAAGAGCCGTCACGGAGCGAGTCCCTCTATCTTTATCACGAGGGAACGCCACGCACGCTGGCCACGCCACGCCACTACGCTTATATCAAAATCGCGGAGGGTTGCGACCATCCGTGCGCGTTCTGCGTGATCCCACAATTCCGCGGGCGCTTTCGTAGCCGTCATCTCGCTTCGGTGGTGGCGGAGGCGACGAAGCTGTTTGAACAAGGTGTCCGAGAGGTGAACCTTATCGGACAGGATACGACCTGCTACGGTGAAGATTTAGGTTTGAAAGACGGCTTAGCGTGTCTGCTGGAGCGCCTAGCGGAAATCGAAACGCCGCATCGCAAGTGGATCCGATTCCTGTACTGCTATCCGAACCGCATTAGCCAGAGACTGCTCGATACGGTTGCTTCTCACCAGGCTCTAGTGAAGTACATTGACTTGCCGCTGCAACACGCCAGCGCCCGCATATTGAGGCGGATGAAGCGCGGCTCGAGCGGCGAACAATTTTTGCGCCTCCTCGAAAGAATCCGGCGCACCGTGCCTGGGGTCGCGATCCGGACCAGCCTGATCGTGGGATTCCCCGGCGAAACCGAAGCGGATTTCAAAGAGCTTTGCCAATTTGTCGAAGCTGCGCAGTTCGACCGCCTGGGCGTGTTTGGTTACTCGGACGAAGAAACCAGCCAGAGCTATCACTTGGACGGGAAGGTAGAGCGGCGGACGATTTATCACCGGAAGCGCAAGCTCATGGCGCTTCAGCGAAAGATTTCCCGCGCGAGGAACCGGGCGCTGGTGGGGCAGGAGCATGAGGTCCTGATCGAAGGGCCTTCGGCGGAATCCGACCTAGTGTGGCAAGCGCGCTTACCTACGCAAGCCCCCGAGATTGACGGCGTCTGCTACATTGAAGATCCGGGCGGCAGCATGCCGCAGCCCGGCCAGTTCCGGCGCATGCGGATTTCGCGAGCCTATGATTACGATGTGACGGGTTCGCTGGTGGATGAAACGCCGGATAGGCCGCTGGCGCGGGGGCGCGATCTGTTCCCGATTTTGGCGTCATGAAATGTCCGATTTGCAAGAAGGAAGTTTCCATGGATGACCCTCAGTTCCCGTTCTGCTCTGACCGGTGCCGGCTCATTGATCTGGGAAACTGGGCTGCCGAGCGTTACGTCATCTCCACGCCGTTGGAGTCCACGCTGGAAAGCGAGGACGAGGGCGAAGAGAAACCGGAATGAACGGCGTGGCGCTGGCGATTGGGTCGTGGTTCGGCTGTGGTTATGTGCCGCGTGCGCCGGGTACGGCCGGTTCACTTGCGGCGATGCTGCTTGCGCTGCTAGCTGTTCGTTATGGGGGCGCGCCGGCGCAGACGCCGCTGATAGCGGGCGCTGCGCTGTTTCTTCCGGGCGTGTGGGCGGCTGGAAGAGTGGAGCGGATGGTGGGGAGGCGGGACCCAAACTTGGTTGTGGTAGACGAGGTGGTTGGCCAATGGATTGGACTCGCTGGCGCTTCGGGCCTCGGTTGGACAAGCGCGCTGGTGGGGTTCCTGCTGTTTCGCTGCTTTGATATTTGGAAGCCGTTTCCGGTGAAGCGGCTGGAGGTCCTGCCGGCAGGCTGGGGAATCATGCTCGATGACGTGATGGCAGGTATCTATACCGCGCTAGTATTGTTATTGTTGAGATGGTTGGGTCTGTTTTAAATATGGTAATGCGCAAAAAAGGGAACTCCGCTCCGCGGATCGAAAAAGTGACGCCTTCCGCTGCGATACCAGGCGGCGAAATAGCCATCCGCGGTTCGGGATTTTCCGCCGAAGCGCGTCCCAAGGTATTGATCGGCTCAGTTCCCGCGCCTGTTGTGGTAGGCTCGGACCGCTATGTGGTGGTCCGAGTGCCGGAGGGCGTGCGCGAAGGCGGGTTGGTGGTAGACAACGGGTCGTCGGCAAGCGCGAAATGGGCATGTGATATTGGCTTTCAGATCGCCGACGGCGTCCATCCGGTGGCGAATCCGGTGGTGGACCGGTACGGGAACATCTACACGACGTTGAGTGGCTCGCGCGGACAGAAAATGCCAGTGTCCGTATTTCGCATCGAGCCCGGCTATGTGGTGAAGCCATTTCTTTCGGACCTGATGAACGCTACGGGGCTGGCTTTCGACCGCGAGGGTTTCTTGTATGTTTCCAGCCGCAACGACGGTATTGTTTACCAGTCCACGCCGGACGGCGCGGTTTCCGTGTATGTGGAGGGGATGGGGGTAGCGACTGGCCTGGCGTTCGACTCCGAGGAGAATCTGTATGTGGGTGACCGGAGCGGAACCATCTTCAAGATTAGCCGGGAGCGTCAAATTTTCGTGTTCGCCACGATGGAGCCATCTATAGCCGCCTACCACCTTGCCTTCGGCCCGGACAGCTACCTTTATGTGACCGGCCCGACGACCTCCAGCTTCGATTCCGTGTACCGCATTTCACCGGGCGGAGACGTGGAGGTGTTCTATCGCGGCATTGGGCGGCCGCAAGGGCTGGCGTTCGATGTGGCGGGAAATCTTTATGTGGCAGGGTCGCTCGGTGGGCGGAAGGGCATCATCCGCATCACGCCGGACGGTGTGGCGGAGCAGTTCTTGGCTGGTCCCGGGATTGTAGGGTTGGCCTTTGCGCCGCATGGCGCACTGATTGTAGCCACCAACAGCGCGCTCTACCGCGTAGATTGCGGAATCGAAGGCAGGCCCTTACTCGGATGAACGCAGAAATCATCGCGGTGGGTTCCGAACTGCTGACCCCGCAGCGCATCGACACCAATTCTTTGCATTTGACTCAAGAGTTGAACGCCTTGGGCATCGAGGTCATCCGCAAAACCATCGTAGGCGATGACCGGGAACGTCTGGCCGAATCTGTGCGCGCGGCCCTTCTGCACGCTGAGGTCGTCGTTCTTACGGGCGGGCTCGGGCCGACCGAGGACGATGTGACGCGGGATGCGGTGGCGGCGGCTCTGGGGCGTAGTCTTGAGTTCCGTCAAGAGCTGTTCGACGCCATCGCCGCGCGGTTTGCCCGGATGGGCCGAAAGATGGCGGAGATCAATCAACGCCAAGCTTACTTAATTGCCGGTGCGGAGGCGCTGCCGAATCCAAACGGCACAGCGCCCGGGCAGTGGCTGGAGAACGGAGACCGCATCGTAATGCTGCTGCCGGGCCCGCCGCGCGAGATGAAGCCCATGTTTGCAGACCACTGCGTGCCGCGGCTGCTGCGGCGAATGCCGCCCCAAGTGATCCGCACGCGCGTCTACCGAATCGCAATGATGCCCGAGTCGGAGGTAGATCAGGCGATCGCGCCGGTGTACACGCGGTATTCGAACCCGGTTACGACAGTGCTAGCCGACATTGGAGATATTCAAGTTCATTTACGCGCGCGCTGCACGACAACCGCTGAAGCTGAGGCGCTGTTGGAAGAAGTGGGAAGCCAGATCGAGCGCATACTGGGCGACCGCATTTATACGCGCGAAGGAGAACCTCTGGAGGCCGTGGTGGGCAAGATGCTAAGCGCCCGGGGCGAGACGCTAAGCGTCGTGGAGAGCTGCACCGGCGGGATGTTAGGCGAGCGGATCACGTCCATTCCCGGGAGTTCCGGCTGGTTTGTGGGAGGTTTGCTGACCTACAGCGACGCGATGAAGATTGAGCTGGCAGGTGTGGATGCCGAGCTCTTGCGCCGTCGCACGGCAGTGAGCGAAGAGGTGGCCGTGGCCATGGCTGCGGGAGGGCGTGAACGGACTGGCGCCACATGGACAGTGGCGATCACCGGATACGCGGGTCCCCCGGACGGCGGGGAAGTTTTTATCGGGATTGCCGGTCCGTCGGGGGTGAGCGCGAGCCGGATCTACGCGCCAGGAGAGCGCCAGCGCGTGCGACGCATGGCGACGCAAGCCGCTCTTGACCTCCTACGCCGAAAGCTTTTCAGCGTGCTTGGCCACTCTGCATCAGTAACACATTAAATCTGGCAATTTTCACTCGGTGCGCTTCGCTCGTCCCGGCCGTAACGTGAATTTCGTCCCTGCCGGCCGCGCCTGCTCCGTGTGCCTCGACGCCTACCGGGCCATTGCCGCCGGGAGTCGGCGAACTGCTGGCTTCAAAAAGCAGCCGGGCTGCTCAAAACGGTCTACCGTCTAATCCAGATGGGGCTGGACCAAGCCATCTGTTCGTCTACCTGCTGCACCCGGACGTAGTAGTAGCTTTCGCCGAGCAAGGGTTGGTTGTCGGTGAAAGTGAATTCCACCTCCTGGCCTAAGTTCTGGCGCGTGTGCAGGTACGTATGGCTGCGGATGATGTCGATCTGGCGAATAGGCGCCGTCCCTATCACCTTCACTACCAGGCGAAAACCGCCGCGTATCTCGGCGATGTCGCCCTGCAAGTATTCACGGTCGCCTGCGACGATCCGGTAATCCAGAAGGATGTTGTCGGTGGCCCCATAAGAATGGCGCGCCCGCATAGCGTCCAGCAGTCCCTGGCGCGTGAATTCCGTGGCGATCGTGCAAGCGTAGGAAATGTGGGTGGACAGGTGATCGGAACTCGCCTGCACTCCTAGCTTGTATCCCTTGGCCCAGGCGTTCCAGACGTAGCCTTCGGGCCGGAAACCGCCCGCATGTGAAGTGATGTCGCCGCGGCTGGCGGCTTTCGGCGCGCCCTCATGCTCGGCTGAAACCCGGTCGCCCTGATAGATTTCCACCAGCGGCTCCACCTCAGGATCGTTATCGCGCCAGTCGGTTCCCATGTTCGTCGCCGGGGTATGAGACACGGCTATGCCCCCATAGCGCTTCAAGTACTCGTACAAGCCCTTCGCCCCAACTTTGGCTTTCTGTTCTTCAGGCGGAATGGGGTAGGTGGGCGCCCCGCGCCGGGCGAACATCACGTTGCGGTGGCCGTTGGGAAAGCCGACGCTGCGCTCGTAGCCGAAAAGCGGCACGAATTTGCCGGCAACGTGAAATACGTCGGCTAACTGTTGGTTCAGCCAGTTGATGTACTCCAGGTCCGGACCGCCCTGATTGTTATGGTCGCTGACGCCCAAAAAATCCAGTTCCGCGGCGTCCATGGCGTAGCGATACGTGTCGATCAGCGACCCGTCGTTTTTTCCATCGCGGGAAATCTCCGTATGACGATGGATGTCGCCGCGGTAGACGCGGTAAGTTTTGCTCTGAGAGACTAGCGTGAAGTCGCGCATGCGCTGCACGTCTGCCTGCTCTCGAGGATGGACAGGGAAAGAACGCAGCTCAGGTTCTAGGCGGGGCTTTGCCGCCAGCGGGCGCGGCGTTCCCGGAAACGCCGGCGCTATGCCGCTGAACACTTGGGCTTTCCGGTGAGTCATGGCGTCGTAATCTCGGCCATCGGTAGCCCAGGCCACATGGAGCCTCCCCCGGGCGTCCACCGCCGCCGCCGTAGGCATATCCGAACGCCCCTGACTGAAGGGCACGGCTATGGGCGCGCTCCAGCGGTCACCCTCATAGGCGACGCCGTACAGCTCGAACGCTGCGCCGTGCAGCGCGGCCGAAACCGGCACATCCGGAATGCGATCGAAGCGGCGCCGGAAGAACAGCCACATTCTTCCCGCCTGGTCGGCTTTCAAAAGCAGGGACTCGTTATGGCCCCGCAAGTCTTCCGGCAATGCCGATTCCACATCCACCGCCGGCTGCCGCCACCCTTGACCGGTTTGGATGGCGACGGCCATCAGCCGGTTCTTGTAAAGCGGCGTGGCCTGCCGCCGCACTAGCAGTCCGGTGTCTTTGCCCCACTGCAATCCGCTCTCGGTCCAGGCCACCCACAGGCGGTCCTGCTTGTCGCAAGCCGCCGTGGCGTGCGCCTCGAACTTAGGCGACCGGGCGACTGGGATTTCCGCGCTCCAGGAAGAGCCGTCAAAAGTCCGCAGCATCACGTCATAGTCGCCCTTATGGTATGTGTCCCAGACTACATGCACGCGTCCCTTGGAATCGGCGGCCACGGCAGGTTGCCAGTCGTTGGCGGGGGACTCAGACAAGCGCTGAGCTTCGGTCCACCGGATGCCGTTCCAACTCCGCACGAAGATGTCGGATTTTCCATCCCGGAAGCCCTGCCAAGCCAGCCAGACGTGTCCGTTCGAAGCCGTAGCCAGAGCAGGGAAGATGTCCGGCTGTGGATGCTCGGTAAGCCGCTGCCGCGGCCCCCATGCCTTGCCGTCGTACCTTCGGGCGTAAAGGTCCCAGTTGCCGTCGACCTGTTCGGACCAGACAGCCCAGACGCCGCCCGATCCGTCCCGGGCCAGTCTCACCTGGAACACGTCGCCTGCGTTTTTGGTAAGCGTCTCGGATGGCATCCACCGCGCGCCGTCAAACCGCCGCACAAAGACGACGGTGCTCCCCTTGCGGTAGCCGGTCCAGGCGGCCCACATGTCGTCGCCCATTCCGGCGATGAGGTCAACGAACTCGCTCTCATAGTCAGCGCTCGAAAGCTCCGTCGCTGTAGGAACCAACTCCGCCGTCACCTTCCCGTCGAGGTAGTGGCGAACCTGGCCCGCGGCAAGCTCGGCGGTCTTGATCTGGAAACTGCCCTGCGCCGTGCGGAAGGAGACCACCGGTGCGCTGCCGCTCAGACGCACCACCAGCGAGGCCGGCCAAATGGCTTGGCGATAGGGCTGCATGGGCTCATCCTCCCAGGAACGGTTCTGGAAGGCAGGCGTCCTTCGGCTGGACAACGTCCAGGCGGAAACACCCGTGATCTTGTCCTCCGGGTGTGGGCGGCGGCTGCTGAGGGCGGTCACTTCACCGCCTGTCACCGTCAACGTTCCGGACCAATCCGTGGGCTGGGTGTCCTGAACGCCCAGGGAGACCAGAATCGAAACGCCGGCCGGCGTGATGACGCCAGTGGCTCTCTGTTCGGCCTGGCGCTGAGCGCCCACCGACAACCATGCCACGGTTGCCGCCGCGGGGACAAGCCAGATGAAGATGGACTTTTTCATTACGCCTCCTATCGGCCCAAGCATACACCGGCCCGCTACGGTGAGGTGACGATCATCATGTGGGGGCCGCTCAGAATCTCAGCCGGCCCTGCAACTGAAGGAACCGGTTGCGCGTGTTGGTCTGCGCCGTAACCCGGCCGAAATCGGTCGAATACGGATTTGTATTCGGGGCCGCAAACTGTGTCCGGTTCTGAAGGTTCAAGGCGTCCATGCGCACCTGGAACCGGATCCGTTCCGTAATTCGGAAATCTCTTTGAAGGTTTACATTCCACTGATTCAGTCCGTCCGCACGCACGCCTTCGACGCGCGTCGGAAACACGCGCCGGTGGTATGCCGCCGGGCCGCGGGCCGAGACGCGCTCGAAGTTGTCCGTGTTGAACCAGCGGTCCAGCGTGCGCGTTCCGGTCCCGATCTCCTCCAGCTTGCCGTAATAAAAAATATTGCTACCCCAGTCCAGGAGCGGTCCAGGCTGGTACTCAAAAGTCGCCGCAGTTTGAAAGCCACCCACGATCCAGCTCAGGGGACCTGAGCTGAGATACCGCCGTCCTTTGCCGAATGGGAATTCGTAAATGCCTGTGGCGGTCACGCGGTGCGGCCGGCCTTCGTTGCTTTCGACCCAAAATGGCGCGCTATCAAACTCGTTGTAAAACGACGTTGCATCCCGGTCGCTGAGCCGTGTGTACGCAAAGTTGAGATTGAAACCCTTGGAAAAGCGCTTTTGGAACTGGAGTTCGAAGGCGTGCGTGCGCACTTCGCCGAGAGGGGCAAACCGGTCGTTGAGACCATTCATGTGCGGGAAGGCGCGCAGTAGCTGCTGCTTGCGGATAGTGGCGCTGGTGAAGAAAGACTGCGTGCTCAGATCCTGGTAGATCAAAGGATCCGAATTCCGCAGCGCGGCGAAGTTAGAAAGATTGAAAGGGTTCGTGACATTGGCGTTCAGATTGTTGGCGTTGGCGTCGTTGCGTTTCAGACCGTCGGCCCAGTACTGCTCGGGCAGCGGGGAGAGGTTCAAAGTGACCGGCACGCGGTCCGAGTACGAGCCAGCATAGGCGACGTCAATAAGGACGTCATTGCCAATCTGGCGCTGCACGCCGATGCGCCAGCGCTGCTGCCGGGCGTGCTTCACATCATACCTGCCAAAAGTCCAGCCTCGCCCGGCGCGCGCCATCAAGCCCAGCCCATCCCGTGTAGGCGTGTCGTAACGGGTTCCATCTGCGCGCACCGGAAACGGATCGGCCAGAGGGCTGACGCCCCGGGCCGGGTCGCCCGCCAGCCAGTGGACGCCGAAATCGTTGGACAAGATGGTGGAAGTGGTGCGGCTGTAACCGGTCTGGTCGGGACCCTGGTTCAACACGTTCAATGTGTCGAAAAACAGACCGTAACCTGCCCGGATCACCGTGTGGTTGTTCACTTGGTAGGCGGCGGCCACTCTCGGAAGCCACATGAATTCGTTGCCCCACAGCTTGCGGTCTTGCCCGCGCACGCCGGGATACAGCGATCCGCCCTGGACGGAAAAATTCGATGCGTTCAACTCCGGCACGGGGTTTCGGGCATAAGCAGCCTGCGCCGCATCGGTGATGGGCAACTTGGCCGCAGGATCGAAATAGCCGATCATTCGGTTGAAGCGCTCCGTAGGTCCTCGCTCATATTCCAGGCGGAGTCCCGCATTCAACGTCAGTCGCTGATTGAGGCGCCAGGAGTCCTGCACATACCAGGCGTAATACGGGTTGAGCATCGCGTAACTGTCGTTATCTCCGATGGTCATGCTGGCGGGCAATCCCATCAGGAACGCCGCCCAACTGTGCGCCAGATTTCCAGCGGGCGTGAAGTTGTCGTCGTTGCGCCGGGTCCAGCGGTTGTCGAAAGAAAAATTACCCGACGTGTTGCCTCCTCCGCCGCCCGTGCGGAATTGCCCGCGCATATCGAAGCCTGCCCGGGCGGTGTGGCTCCCGCGAATGTGCGAGAGGTCCGCTTTTCCGGTAAGCGTCCGGAAGTTAGTCTGGTCCGGATAGTTCCGGCTGATGGTCCGGTAACCGGAGAAACTCATCTGCGGCATGATGTGGCGGTCGCCGGCCTTGTCATCTAGATACTTCGGCAGTCCGACGTCGCTCGGCTTGAAGCGTAAGGGCACATCCGGGCGGCTGCCCTCCTTGTAATTGTTGGCGGCGATGGCCACATCGAGCACCGTGGAAGAATTCGGCGTGTATACCCAGTCCGCTGTGCCGCCCAGATTGGTGCGCGTTTGCCGCGCCGAAGCTAGGCCCGGCATGGTGTGGTAAGTCCAGTCGTCGGCTTCGTTGATCCAGTCGTTGTAGGACCAGCGGACGAACACGCGATGTCGCGATGAAATGTTGTAATCCACGCGGTTGCTGTAAGCTTTGTAGTCCCGCACTAGGGGGGAGTCCGTGGAAAGAAAGTTGTTCAGCGGTTCTTTGCGGGGGTCCGGATCGTTGTTCGGCGTGGGCAGGATTTTCACGTAAAAGTCATAAGTGGGATTGATCATCCGTGCGCGCGGAATGATGTTGCCCGGAATGGGATCCCGGATGTAGTTCCGCGGGCGCGCCGGGTCCGGCCTGACGCTGAACGGATCATACAACTGATATAGCCCGGCGTTCACCGATAAGAACCGGGAAAAGTCTCCTTTGCGGTCATCCAGCGTAGGGATGGTGTTATTGATGCGGCTGGGCAGATCCGCCACCTTATCTTTGTTGCCCTGGTAGCTGAAAAAGAAAAACAGCCGGTTCCTGCCGTCGAAGACCTTGGGTATGCGCACCGGACCGCCGAAAGTGGCCGCGTAGTTGTTCGAGCGCCCCGAGGCTTGGATGTCCTGGCTGCGTAGATAGTTCGCCAGTTCCTGGTTCCCTTGCGCTTCCGCCTGCGCGATCTGGCGGTAGTAAAGCTGCTTGGTGAAGAACGGTGCGCCGTGCCAGCGCTGCTGCCAGTGTTGCTCGGTGGCCGTGCCGTGGTAAGTGTTCGTGCCGGCCCGCGTCATCATCGTCACATTGATGCCAGAGGTATGGCCCACTGAGGCATCAAAGCTGGAAGTCTCCACCTTCATCTCTTGGATCGTATCGGTATGCGGCAGGTACGCCGAGCGGCGGCTGGCGCCATTGTTCGGGACCCCATCAATGGACCATTCATTGCCGCCTACGTTGCCGGCGGTGTTGTAATCTGACGCGCCGACGTTGGAATGCGGACCCAGATAATCATTCACGCCGCTGGTTTGGATGCCTGGGGTGAGCTTCACCATGACCATGGTGTTGTTAGCGACCACCGGCAGGTCCATCACGCTGCGGTTGTCCAACACGCGGCCTGAGGAAACCGTGCTCGTATCCAGCAACGCCGCTTGCTCGACTACCGTCACTGTTTCGGTCACCGCGCCGATTTCCAGCACCAAGTCAATTTCCAGCCGGGTAGAGACGGGCAACGTGATGCCGCTGCGCACGCTCTTCTTGAAACCTTTCATCTCCGCGCTGATGCGATACTCACCGGGCAACAGCAGGTTGGCTTCGTAGTAGCCCGTATGATTGGTCGTCAATCGTGTGGCGACGTTCGTGTCCAGATTCTCCACCAGAACGGAAGCGCCCGCCACGGGCGCCGAGGAGGGATCTTTGACGGTCCCAAAAATCATACTGCGCGTTTCTTGCGCCAATAACACGCCTGAAAGTAACCATGCGGCCACCGCCAGCCTCAACCCTTCGCTTCTCATTGGTCACCGTCCTGTCTTGTTGAAATTTTCTTTTGCATTCCCGGACGATCCGGATGTACACCGCCCTCGCAATGGAACTGGGAGAGAGTATTCTCCCGTTCCCTCAACTTTCCAACTCCACTGGCATACAAGATCACATTTCCGGTGAGGTTGTCAACACTTCGTTTCAGCACTGTCGCGGCAAAGTGAGAAACTTCCGGTTCCGGGCAAAGGAGTGAAGCTGCCAAACATTGTATTAGCTCTGGCGGAGCAGGAGGGCGTCGAGCTCATTGGGGAGAAGCATGGCGTCGTTGGGGTAGAGGTGGTCCACGTTGGCGTGGGTCACCAGTTGATGGCGCGTAAACACAGCGGGCGGAACCGGCTTGTGGGCCAGAATGTCGAGCGCCAAGGCAATGATTTTCGGGCCGTAACTTTCGGGAAAGTAACCCACCGATGCGACGAGGCGCGAGCCGGGGCGGCGGAGTTCGATGCGAGCCTCGGCGGAGGCGTTCTGACCGACCACCGCGCAGCCGCCGGCGCGGCCGGCTTCCTCGAAGGCGCGGAGGGCGCCGATGGCGCTGGGGTCGTTGATGGCCCCTACGAGTACGCGCTTGGCGCGGCTGTTCCGAATATGCTTGCGGACAGCTTCTAGGCTGGGTCCGAAGCGTCCTTTTCCATCCAGGTGGACCACGCTGTGGTCGGGCAACTGCGGCAATAGCTCCCGAACTCCCACCAGCGTTCCAGTGAGGCGGGCCGCCGGAATGGGTCCTGACATGGGAAGTTCCAGCAGAAGGAGTTCGTCGACTTGGCCGGCCCATTGCTGCTTCGCCCAGCGCCCCAGGTAGCGTCCGCCGATGAGTCCCGCCAAGTAATTGTTGGCGCCAAAGTAGGTAGCTCCGGGGTGGGGAATCTCAACGGCAATCAAGGGAATTCCTGCCTCCATGAGCTTGGATGAGATCACAGGCGCGGCGAAATGCTCATCCGCCTGGAATTCGATGACCAGATCCACGCGTTCGCGAATGAAGGTTTCCACGTTGCGGATAGCGGTTTTGGGGCTGTAGCGGTTGTCCAGAACCAAGAGCTCCACCCCTTGTTCGCGGGCAGCGGCGACCAGACCATCAGCAACCGTGCGGGAGAAAGCGAACTCGGAGGAATGGGAGCCATAGCCGAGCCGCCAGGTGCGGGGCTTGAGGGGACGGATGGACAGCCGGTATTCGTGGTTTCCCACCCGTTCGAGCAGGCCGTTTTGTTCCAACGTGTAGAGGAGGCGGAACACGGTGGGGCGGCTCAGGTTCACCCTATCGGCGATGGCGCTCAGGCGGAGGGTTTCCGATTCGAAGCGAAAAGCGCGCAGGATACGGCACGCGCGGTCAACCGCTTCGACGGAGTAGTTAGGTCCTGATTTCAATGTATGAAATTCTATTCCGGCGCCCTTACAGGGGTCAAGTTGCGCTAGTCGGTTTATTAGTAAGCTGAGCGGGCGCTTTCGTCAGCGGGACAATTTCATTTCATGAAATTTCCAATTCCATATCGACGGCCCTTGGCGGCTGACACGAATCCCGGCATACTAGTCCCGATGGGTCCTGATCATCGATCCGAGGCGCCTCTGGGCCGAGTGGGCGTGTTCGGCATTGGGCTCGCTGCCTATTGGCCTCAGTTCCCCGGTCTGAAGGAACGCCTGGAAGGCTACCAGCGGGAAGTAGAACAGCGGCTGTCGGGCATGGGAGTAGAGGTGGTTTCGGCCGGGCTTATTGACAGCGCCGCCGCTGCTGCGGCGGCGGGCGAGCGCTTTGCCGGGGTGGCCGCGGATTTGCTGATTTGTTATGTGGGCACGTATGCCACTTCCTCCCAGGTTCTGCCGGTGGTTCAGCGAGCCAAGGTCCCGGTGTTGATTTTGAACCTCCAGCCGGTGGAAGCGCTGGATTATGAGAACACGGACACGGGGGAATGGCTGGCGAACTGTTCGGCCTGCTGCGTTCCCGAGATTTCGAATGCGTTTGGCCGCGCGCGGGTTCCTTTTCGCGTGGTGAGCGGCACGTTGCGTGGCGATCCCATAGCTTGGGGAGAGATTGAGGACTGGTGCCGGGCGGCGCGCGCGGCAAGATCTTTGCGCACGGCGCGCATCGGCTTTTTGGGCCACACGTACCCGGGAATGCTGGACATGTATTCGGATTTCACCATGATCACCGCGCAGACCGGCGCGCACATCGAGGTGCTGGAGATGTGCGACCTGGAGCGGTGCGTCCGTTTGGCGGGTGAGGCGGAGGTGGCGGCCAAGATCGCTTTGGCGCGCGAAGTGTTCCATCTGGAAGCGGTGGGGCAGGAAGAACTGGAGTGGGCGGCCCGCGTGGCTGTGGGGCTGGACAGGCTGGTGGAGCAGTTCGACTTGAGCGGCCTGACCTACTATTACAG
>Ga0315298_1007373_pt1 | contig 14515 bp, 16 predicted proteins | sample WHS_1_MG_FD_203077 | JGI IMG/M metagenome (GOLD analysis project Ga0315298, IMG submission 203077) | Extremophilic microbial mat communities from Washburn Hot Springs, YNP, Wyoming, USA - WHS_1_MG | ecosystem: Environmental > Aquatic > Thermal springs > Hot (42-90C) | place: USA: Wyoming... | reverse complement strand
AGAGAGGCAGAGGAGCTATGTGACAGGATATCCATGATAGACAGAGGGAGGATAGTGTTATCGGGGACCGTGGATGAGCTTAAGAAGTTCGTCGGAGGAAAGGTTGTTGTCATAGATTTTCTATCAGATGTAGAGGTGGAAGAAGCTGTAAAGAAGGACAACGGGGTATCTGAGCTGAGAATCGAGTGCAATGGGGATGAGATGGATGTGATGTACAAAGCTCTTACAGATCTGAGAAATAGAGGTGCAAGAGTCATAAAGGCACAGATAGAGGAGCCCTCCCTAGAGGATGTCTTCGTCAAAGTGATGAGGGAAACAGAAAGGTGATTTAATGGGAGTTCTTCTGGAGATCTCAGCCCATATGTACAAGGAGATAAAGTACATCATGAGAGATCCTGCTTGGCTCATTGTTTTCTCAATATTTCCCTATATAATGGCTGCAATTTCCTATCTCATGGGAATTGCATCATCTTACATAAGCCCCGATGCATTCTCGGAGTTCCAGAGGAACACGGGATCCGAAAATGTCCTGCTTTACTTTCTCACAGGTTATGGCATAATGTTCCCGAGCTTCTTAGTAGTATCAGTTGCATCTGAGAACACGGGGGCTGAGATAGCAAGTGGCACATTAGAGCAGGTCTTTGTATCCCCAGCCAGAAGAGAGCTTTTCCTCTTGTTCAGCTCTTTTCCATACGTTATGGTGGCGATGCTCGGGCTTATAATATCCTATGCACCCTTAATGCTGATGAACATTTCTCTTCCGGATTTCATAATCGCCATTTTGATGGTGTTCATTGGATTACTTCCTCTTCTGGGATTGGGGATAATGGCCTCAAACCTGACCATAAAGGTGAAGGAATATTGGTCTGCTGCAAACTTCCTCCAAGCATTTCTCACCCTGTTCTCCGGTTTTGCCTATCCAATCTCAGTCCTTCCGGAATGGATGAGGCTTGTATCCTACATTCTTCCTACCTCGCATGCAGTTGAGCTTGTGAGGAGGGTCATAGAAGCTCATTCAATCTCATATGGCAATCTGTACAGCATAGCTCTGATGGCAATAGCCTACATTCTAGCTGGCGTTATCAGCTTCAAGCTTGTTGAGAGGGAGGGGGAGAGAAGTGGAAGCATATACTCCTCGTAAGCTTAGAGAATCGCTTTACTCTGTTTTTGTATCATCTTGGTCTGAGGTGAAGATATACTTCAGGTACAGAGCTTCCATGATAATAGGCCTTATAACAACGCCAATGTGGGTCCTCTTCTTCGTCCTAAACTTCAATTTATTCCTGCCCCCAGCTTATAGAGGATTGGTGCAGAGAAGCTTGATGTGGTCCTTCATTTTTCTGGAGATGTTCTCAGAGGCGGTATGGAATCTTGGCATGTCCTTGAGGAGGATGAAGGAGATGGGGATAATAGAGCATGTGATAGCCACAGGAAGCTTGTTCTCCACGCTTTTGGGAAGGCTGAGCAGGATAATTACAGACACTATAATATATGGAATTTACATGATTTTATTCTTTTATCTAGCTCTAGGGGTTGATATATCGATAAGATCCCCTGTTCTATTTCTGATATCAGCTGCAATGGCGCTGGCCTCCTGCTTCGGCTTCTCATCGATCTTCTCATCCCTATCATATGGAAGAAGGAATGTAGCTGCTCTGATAAACATACTCCAGTTTCCGGTGATGATAGCCTCGGGCATAATCCTTCCTGCATGGGTTCTTCCCCCTCAGCTGAGGATCATAGCCTTAATATCCCCGCTAACATATCCCTTTGATTTGATGAGAAATGCAGCCACAGGAGAGCAAACACTGCTCGATATCCGTTTAGAGCTATTTTTATCTCTGATATCAGCTATCTTCATGATGCTGATTTCCAAGAAGTTCATTGAGAGGGTTGAGAGAAAGGAGATGACAGGGGAGGTTCCAGGAACCCTATGAAACCCCCTTATTTTCCTCATTGGGATATTAATCCTGATGGAAATAGGGGAACTCTGAAATGTGATACACCTCTATAGGAGGATTTCTGAGCTTCACCCTGTCTATGAAATCCTTCTTATCCAACGAGACTAGAATTGCATTGTAGTTCAGGGCCACTTTGAGGTAGAGAGCATCTATTGCATATATGCCATATTCTGAGCAAAGATCGTATGCTGAGACGCAGAAATCTTTATCACGATTAACCAAAAATCTTGGATTTATCATCAGATCCAAGCTATTTTTGCAGCTTTTGCTGTGCTTAGATCCACTTTTCTGGCCAATGTTCCGCATACCTCCTGGTATACTATGCTTGGTTCTGCTAAGATAAATGAATCAGATATCATCGAGATCAGATCTACACATTTATTGCTGTAAGTCTCATCTCTCTTCAAAGCGGCTATGAAAATATTCGAATCCAAAGTTAATGTTTTTCTATCTATCATGTCTCCTTCCTCTTCTTATCTCGTCTATAACTGATGGCGAACCTGACCATTTGTTAGAGACAGCCTCCCTTAGATCTAGAAAGCTTTTTACACCGGATCTCATCCTTTCTAGCTCTTCCTCTTCTAATGTTGACTCTTTCAACTCAACAAGTTTAGCAAGAAGATCCGCCCATGTCCTACAATTTAACTCAGCTTTCAGTCTCTTTAATCTCCTGAGGAGATCTTTAGGCACATTCTTCACAAGGATAGTTCCCATAGGATCATAGGGACAAAGGTATATCCAGAATATAATAAAATTTATTCAGGAAATACCCGGGAGTTATGTTTTCACATTTATGGGCTTTATAAATAAATTTTAAGTTATTTACTATATAATGCTTATATATTAAAAACAGGTGAAAATGTTGGAGCTGGATGAGATCCATTCCCTTAATACAAGGAGTTGAGGTGGATTATTGTCCTCTCTGCTTTAATATCCTCAGAATTGCGTTGATAAAGACATCCAGCCTTTTTCTCACAGCTTCCTCTTCTATTAGATCACCTTTTAGGGAGGATCTTCCGAACTCCGTTGACTGCAGTAGTAAGACTTCTGGAATACGAGGAAGATTGTAGAAATCATAGAGGAGCTCATGAAGCATCATATCCGCACCGCTTGCAAGATTGCCAATCACTATGAAGCCCAGTATCTTTTTCAGATAGTCCCTCTCGAAGTCCTCATATCTCCTTGCGAAATCTGTCTTTCCCGGAATGTGAGCAACTCTCATGTCCCATGCCCTGTAGAGTGCGGGAACATGTCCTCCATAATTTGGGATTGCAAATATTATGGCATCAGCTCCTTCGAGCATCCCATATATCCTCGGCACATCGTCGTTTATGGGGCATCTCTCCTCCCTTCCCCTTATTTCAAATGCGTAGCACTCATAATTGCAGTGACTGCAGGGAAGTATATTGTAGTCATAGAAATTGATTAACAGGGTATCGAAGCCCATCTCACTCAGTTTCTGAAGGCAGTACTTCATGCAGTGCAGGCAGTTTCCCTCCTTTCTTGCGCTCACAACAACTCCAGCGACTCTCAATATCACAGCCACGAATCTTTACTCGATTAAATAAAAGTTTTTGACTAATATTTAGGATATTCTGAATTAAAAAAGAAAAACTGCTGGAACCTAAAGCTATACCTTAAGTTTTTATATGATAACGTGTCCATTAGATGATGGCTAGGGCTTCCAGCAGGCTGAGGAAGGAGATGCTTGATCTTCTTGAGAAGGATCTCGAGTTCAGATATGCAGTTGCAGGCTACCTGGGAATTTCTGAGATGTTGAAGAGGCTTGACAGCCTTGAGGAGAACATGACAAAGCTTTGGGAGAACCAGAATAAGCTGTGGGAGGAGGTGAAATCTCTCAGAGAAGGCCAGAATAAGCTGTGGGAGGAGGTAAAGGGGATTCATGCCAGCATAAACAGGATGTCCTCCACTTTGGAGAGGCTCACATTATCGGTTGAGGATGAGGCCAGGAGCGTGATAAAGCACAGGATAAAACAGGATCTGAACATTGATATGGAGTTAGACAGGGTTTTCGTCGACTCAATGGAGATAAACATATACGGGGCAAATAAAGATCTATGCGTTATAGGTGAAGCTACTGTCAGGCTCGGGAAGAACCTAATTAAGGAGTTGATCGACAAAATTGAGCTTCTAAGGAAGAGAAGACCGGATCTACTCAGAGATAGAGTTATAAAGGTTATATATACTGATTATGCTGTTCCTGAAGCTGTGGAGGCCGCTAAAGACAATGGGATATGGCTTTTAAGGTGGGACAGGGATCTGACTCCTCTGAAAGTAGAGAGCATGGGAAAACAGTGAAAATGAAGAAATTTTTAATAAGAGAACACGTTTTATAAAAATGGACACCCAGAAATCCAGAGCTTTAGCTCTGTGGTGAATGGAAAAAGTTTAAGTACAAACCTCTTCTGAAATTCATAGTTCGGATGTTCCGAGCCCATAAGCATAGCCCGCAGGTTAATAAGACCTATGGAATGGGGGCTATGCACAAAGATATAAATAATGAAACAATAAATTCTGTGTGAAACCTTATTTAACTCCCATAAGGAGTAATCGCAAAATGGACACAGAGAGACTTCTAAAGGATCTCAGCTACGACTTCTATAAACATGTACAGAAAGCGGATAAGCCTGAGGAGGAGAACTTAACTTTTTCAGACATTTTTCCTGAGATATCAAGGACAAAAAGGGGCTATTTAGCCAATGAAAAGCTTTACAGTCACCAGCTCCGCACCGTGAAAGCCCTCAAATCTGGGAAGAATGTGATATTGATAAGCGGATCCGGAAGTGGAAAGACGGAGGCATGGTTCCTCTACTCAAAGGACGGAAAGAGGACGATGGTGGTCTACCCAACTTTAGCCCTGGCAAACGACCAGATATCTAGGTTAAAGGATTACTCAGAGGCTATTGGTCTGAAAGCTGAGGCAATGGACTCCATGAGGAGAAGGGAGATGAAGAGAGTATCATCCTCGGATATCCTGATAACAAATCCTGCTTTCCTGATGACGGATATGAAAAGATGGGTTTCAGGAGGGCCTAAAATTCTCTATGGATTCGCTGAGAGGATGGATCTCCTAGTTCTGGATGAGTTCGACTTCTACGATCCAAGGTGCATCGCCCTTCTGGTCTCAATGATCAGGCTTTTAAAGCTTCTTTCCCCCAAGAACTTCTCAATAGCAATTCTAACAGCAACTCTCGGGAATCCCGAGGAGATGGCTGGAATTCTCACTCAGATAAACGGAAAAGAGACTGAGATAATAAGGGGAAGGCCTTTCAGGCCCGAAAACAGGGTTTATGTTGTCATCGGGAAGGATCTAAGAAGTGCGTGGGAGAGGGTAAAACTGCATAAGGAGGAGATATTAAGGGCAGCTGGAAGGGATATAGCTGAATCCATAGATGATTTTGAGAAATTTAAAATAAAGTATTACTCTATAAAAGAGATAGCAAGATATCTGGGAATAGAGCTGCCAGAGGCATATGTGGACCCTGTTGAGGTGATAAGCAGGTATGCGGAGGATGATGGAGTCACAATAGTTTTCACAAGGAGCATAAGATCTGCTGAGGAGCTGTACAGAAGGATGTTAACGGAGCACCCCGAGATATCGCACAGAGTTGCAACACATCATCACCTAGTGGACAAGGAGAAGAGGGCTGAGATAGAAAGGCTTGCAAAGGAAGGAATCGTCAGAATACTGATAAGCCCCAGAACTCTTGCTCAGGGAATAGACATAGGGGATGTGATAAGGATAGTCCATCTTGGCCTTCCTCCCTCAGTCAGGGAGTTCAAACAGAGGGAGGGAAGAAAGGGGAGAAGAAAATGGATAGAGTACACTGAGACCGTGATATTTCCCATTGGATCATGGGATAGGGAGCTCCTCCTCAGGGGAGTTGATGTCCTCGAGAAGTGGAGCAATATGAGGCTTGAGATAGCCCTTGTTAATCAGGAGAACAGATATTCAACTCTGTTTGAGGCAATGTACAAGTTCATGTCCCCCTTTTTCAGGGAGAAGATGAGCCAAGAGGAGCTCAGCCTGCTGAAGGATCTCGAACTAGTGAGGGGAACTGATCTGACAAAACTGGGAAAGAGGGTCTGGAGAAATCTCAATTTCTACGAGTTTGCACCTCCTTACGGAATAAAGAGGCTGCTAATAGCGGAGGATGGGATCAGCTTCCTTCCAGATATAGGCTACTGCGATCTAGTTGAGAGATTTCAGATAGGATGCATAGATCACAGCTCCGATGGGATAGTGAAGAGCCTGAGGAGAAGGGGAAGATATGTGACAGGGGTCGAGCTTGTGCCGATAACAGATCTGAGAAGGGTGGAGGAGGAGCTAAGCTACACTCTGGAGGAGTATGAGAAGGTTAAGCTCTCCTGGGGGGAGAGCCCCAGTGTCCTAGAGGATTACAGAAGGGGGAGACTTCACTCAGAGGTTATATGCGTGGTTGACCCACCTGTATCCGGATTCGGTCTCTACAGAAAGGTTCCAAACAGAGCATACTGGGTTTTGAACGGTCCTCTCAGGCCAATTGTAGCGGGGGACAGAACTTACTTCATAAGAGATAGAAGAAGCCTTGAGATAGTTGCTGAAACTGGAGGAAGGTATTCAGACTACACCTACGGATATTCCATAGAGCTTGACCCAGCGGAGAACATGACATGGCTCAGGATAGGCCTTGCTGTCCTCTGTATTGTGCTAAGACAGGTGTTTGGGATAGATCTCAGCTCCTTGGAGTACAGTGTTGCAAACACGGGCAACAAAAAGCTGATGAGCATACATGAGCCCAGATGTGCAGGCCTCCTAGAGAAAATGGACTGGCAGAAGGTGAGGGATTCAATACAGAGCTTTATACCTGATGAGATAAGCGAGATAATGCTCATGCAGATAGATGATCAGGCACATTTTGAGTTCATATCTGCTGGAGCAAACTGGGATCTGGCAAAGAGGTATGCAGTAAGGGCTGTTGACTACATAATGGCTGAGAGAAGGATACCAATCGAGATATCTGGGATAAAAATCTCCATTCCAGCCCCTTCTAAGGCACTAAAACTGCTCTCAATAGACACCTCTTTAATAGAATTCGAGGATGTAAAGATCCTTTACGTGTCCGTTTTCGATGGGGAGAAAGTGATATCTGGAAGGTTTGTAAGAGAGCTCGTTGAGCTTGTTGAGTCAGATGATGAAGTTATAAGGGAGATACAGAGATCGCTGGATTCGGGCTTCACAATATTGGCCTATGATTTTGAGTCAATAATAGAGGAAATTAGGCCCGTTAGCACCAGCCTTTATTACATGATGCTGGGGCTGAAGGGATCCGGAAGGGTGAAGGAGCTGAGGGAAAGGGTGAAGGAGATTTTTGGAGATCCAACCCCGCAGGATATACTGAGAATGCTGGGGGATGAGAAAGTTCACCTGAAGGATGTGATATCGGAGATCGGGTCTAGCGACAGGATGTTGAAGATGAAGGGATCCGGAAGATGGAGAAGTTTCACGAACTTCTTGGATGAGAAGGTGAGAAGATACCTGCAGGACAGGGTTTCCTCTATATATAAGCTGGGATTGTTCATAAAGGAGATAGAGAAATCCAGCAGGAATCCTGAATTATAGAGCAGACGTCCTTCAAGGTTCTTGACACACCGGAAAGGGATTATTCCGCACTAAGACAGTCCAGCAATCTTCTTTAACATTGTTTTGCCGATTTCTGTTGATCCTAGGGCCATGGATTATTGCACATGGATATTGTTTTACGTTTTCTCAAAGAACAATATACTCAGATCGCACTAGTTAAGTAGCACAACTTTTATATCTTCAAGTCATAAATTTAATAAGTTAAATTTCAGAGCAGTTGGGTGTTATCATATCAGCTTTTCAAAGCGAAACCCGTGAGAGAGTTATAGGGGCCATTCTTCTCAGGAAGCCCAAGTCTCTGGGCAGATGGGACAGCTATGCAGCTGTGATCACTACACAAAGGATGATATTCGCCCAGATCACAAGTGATATGGTAAAGGAGGCCATTGAAAAGGCAAAGCAGCAGGCTAAGGCAGAGGGAAAAGGATTTCTAGGACAATGGTCGGCTCAGCTCGGGGCCACCTTCAACTATATTCAGAAGTACTTGAGCATGGAACCTTCCGCTATAATCTCCGAGACTCCGGGAAACTTTTACATAGAGAACGGTGCAATAAGGGATATAAAGATAAAGGACAAGCGCGTGCGTGATAAGGGTGGATACGATGAGCTAGAGGCGGAGATAAGTTCTTCGTCTGGCAAATTTGTCTTCACGCTCGATAGGAATATGGATAACATTAAGATGCTCAAACAGATTTACGGTGATAGGGTAAAAACCCCATTTATGTTAATATAGAAAATAAAAAAAAGTCTGCGTCTAGCTCAACTTGGGCTATAACCTTTTTTTATCTTACTTAAGTATAAATAAGGGACTGGAGAGGTAGTTTGGGAAGCTTACCATGAGATGACAGGTCAAAGACTTCCTGCAAAAAGCAATGGAGGAAGCAATTGCAAGATGGGTTCGTCAGCAGTTCCCAAAAAGTAACTTTATATAACTTATGTTTATACTCTATTTGTGGAGGTTGTTTTGGGAGTTCCCTTCGGATATGAGCCTGATAATGAGATGAGAAAGCTCCTTGAGGACTTCAGGGATATGATAAACTTCTGCGTAGATTATGCTTATAAAAGAGGGAAAACATCATATGCAAAGCTGAGAAAAGGAGTTTTTGAGGAGTGGAAGCGAAGATGGGATTACTCAACTCATTATTGCCATTCAGCATGTAAGATAGCCTTGGCAATGCTCAAGAAATACAGGAAGAAACACAGAGAGGAAAAACCTGAGGCTAAAAAGCTCTTCATGCAGCTCGATCCAATGCTTTACAGGTTTTACGGAGATAGGATTAGAATCTCGGTGAGGCCAAAGCAGTTTCTGTTCATCGATCTGAAATTCGGGGAATATCAGAAGAAGTTTATTGACGCTTGGAGGGAGGGAAAGCTCAAGACAGGTGAGATGACTATAAATGAGGACAAAATAATAATTCCCTTTAAGAAAGGTGTGGATCTGCAGAATCCAAAGGAATGGATAGCGATAGATATAAATGAATCTAACATAACGGCAGTAAGCTCAAATCCCCACGTTTTAAGGGTAGACCATGAGCTTAGGACAGTTCACACAACCTATTTTATCATCAGGAGAAATATCCAGAAGCTTGCCAGATATAAGCCTAAGACTGCTCAGAAGCTTATGAAGAAGTACTCCAACAGGGAGAAGAACAGGACGAGGGATCTATGCCACAAAATTTCGAAAAAGATTGTGAATTTTGCTAAGCAACACAACCTAGGAATATTGATGGAGAACTTGAAGGGGATAAGAAAACGCATAAGATACGGGAGACAGATGAACAGGAGGCTTCATTCATGGAACTTCAGAATGTTACAGTTCTACATCGATTACAAGGCTAAATTAGCAGGGTTAAATGTTGTATATGTGAATCCGAGGGGAACTTCAAGCCTGTGCCCGATATGTGGGGGAAGACTAGCTCCGAATGGGCACAGGCTTATGAGATGCAGGTGCGGTTATGAAAGTGATAGGGATGTGACCGCAGGCATGAATATGCTCAGGATGAGGGGAGCCCCGTTGCCCCTGAAAGCCATCAATGAGGATAGCAGTCCGTTGCTATCCGAGATGGAACGGGTAGTAAATGTTAACTATCCGACAACGGTCTCATAGGTAGAGGGAGAGAACTTGAAGTTCGAGAGGGATCCTGTAGAGGTCATTGACGGAATTCTTGCGGATCTGGAAACAGATTCGGTGGAGCTACAGCACAAGCTTGAGGAGATCTGGATCTCAAAGGTGCTGGGAGATGTATCTGATTGAAACAAACATATTTCAGAATCATGATCCTAGAAATGAGTTGTTTGTAGCTCTTCATCTCAATTAACTATGATATTATATGGATAATAATAATACATTAAAATGGAATTTCGTATCAACTACAGTGCATTGGGTATTTTAAGCTTCTCTGGCCATGCGAGATTATGGACAGCCAACTTCACTGGTTCTTCAAGCCACGATCTGTTGCTGTTATCGGTGCTTCATCAAAGCCGGGTAAGATAGGACATGAATCCCTCAGAAGTATGATCACCTCCGGCTTCTCAGGAAGGGTATATCCGGTAAATCCCAAAGCTGAGGATATACTCGGCTTGAGAGCATATCCATCTGTTTTGGAAATTCCAGAAGAGGTTGATCTGGCTGTCATAACACTTCCGCCTGATAAAGTCCCTGATGCAATGATACAGTGCGCAAAAAAGGGTGTTAAAGCTGTTGTCGTGATATCCGGAGGATTTGGAGAGGCAGGGCCGGAGGGAAAAAGAATAGAAGAGGAAATAGTGAGAATAGCAAAGGAGAACAACATGAGGATAATAGGGCCGAACTGCATAGGAGTTTTCGATGGACACAGCAGGGTTGACACATCATTTCAGCCACCTGAGAGGATGAGCAGACCCGGTCCTGGGAATATCTCCTTCCTCAGTCAGAGCGGGACATTTGGAGCTGCTTTCTTGGACTGGGCTGCAGAGGATTATCTGGGAGTTAGCAAGATGATAAGCTTGGGAAATAGATGCGACGTGGATGAGGCCGATTTAATAGATTATCTGGCAGAGGATCAGGAGACAGAGATAATTGGCGTTTACATAGAGAGCTTCACGAGAGGAAGAGCTCTTCTTGACTCCATAAAGAAGTGCAAAAAGCCGATTGTGATATACAAGACCAGCAGAACTGATGCCAGTGCAAGAGCTGCTGTATCTCACACTGGAAAAATAGCTGCAAGGCATGATATAGCGATCTCAGCTCTTAAACAAGCAGGTGCTCTCACAGTTGATTCCTTCAAGGAGCTTTATGCTGCTTTAAAGGCTCTTTCAAAGCAACCAGCTGCAGGAAAAGGAGTTGTAATGGTCACGAATGGGGCTGGTCCCTGTGTTATGGCTGCTGATGAGCTTGTTATTAGGGATGTCCCTCTAGCAATGCTCAACAGATCAACTAAGGAGGAGCTGGCCAGATCTCTCCCCCCTTATGCCCTTATCGGTGACTTTGTGATAGATCTAACTGGGAGCGCAACTTCAAACGATTACATCAAAGCAATGGAAGTTCTGTCGAGGGCTGATGAGGTGGGTATAATAGGGGTCTTCGTTGTGTTTCAGGATTCCCCGCTTGAGGACAACTTCTCAGATGTCCTAGCGGAGTTCAATACAGGGAAATCCATCATGGTGTTCGCTGCTGGAGGGAGATACACAAGGGAGAAGAGAGCTATCTTGGAGAGATCCGGAATACCCACTTACGATGATGTCAGGGATTTTGCCTCAGCTTCCTTGGCTCTATGGTGGAAATATTGCAAAGAAAAGAGAAAAAATAAGGAGCAAAGCAGCTTAATGCTGCTAGATTGAATTTAGCCTCTTTATGGATTATCCTTTTCTTAACAGTTCTTCGGCAGCATTTATAGCGGACATAAGTTTCTCAAATATCTCTGTTGCTGATATATTTCCGTGATCGCCCAGCATATCTGGATCCCTTATGTATATGCTTATAGTCCCTCCGTAAACTCCTATCCTGACCTGAGGATATGGAATTTCCTCGGAAAAGCTGAAAGCATATCCTTCTGCTCTTCTACCACCAAAAAATCCTCTTTCATCGAAAATTCCCACTATCTTCCTCAGGACAATCTCAGCTTCCTCTGGACTATAATATGAGACTATGCTCACTTCTGAGAGCCTCTTCCTCATCTCATCCAGTTGCAAGAACCTCACCAACCCCTTTCACGAATTCAACATAATCATCGCTTCTAAATGCAACGAGAAATATCTCCTTAAGGTTAGTTCCCTCCAAAACATGGTTTTTCACCTCTCTCATCATCGTCGCAACAGCTGATCTCACATCAAGCCCTCCTACCCCAGTTCCCATCCCCGGAAATGCTATTGAGGATATTTTAAGGGATTCCGCTGTTTTTAGGGCTGCTCTCGTTGCTTTTGCTACATTCTCCAAGCTTGAGGATCCTCCTGGCTCCTCAACTGTGGGGGCATGTATCACATACTTGCAGCTAAGTCTCCCAGCAGATGTGAAAACAGCAGCTCCCACCTGTATTGGACCCTTTTTCACAGCTTCCTCCTCTATCTCCCTTCCACCTTTCCTTTTTATTGCCCCAGCAACCCCTCCTCCCATTATCAGGTAGGTGTTTGCTGGATTCACTATTGCATCAACCTTCATCTCCGTTATATCCCCCTGTACAACCTCTATTTTCACTCCCGACAGCTCGAACGAAGTTGACCTCATCGCTGATATTTCCAACAAGATGCTATTAAACATTTTCCTAGGTTCCGAGAAGCCTTGGATTATCAGAAGCAATGAAAGCAGCTCCCAGTGCTCCGGAGTATTCCCCCAGCTCTGCTTTCCTTATCTCTGTTCTCTGGATGCCAAATAAGTCCAGATTGAGCAGATCCTCCAGATCAGGAATGTCAAATGCAAGGCCTCCGGCTAGGACAACGATATCCGGATTTACTATCATAATAAGATTTGAAATTCCGATTGATAGATATTTTGTTGCTGCCCTTATCACCTCAACTGCCTCTCTTTCCCCAGCCCTGTACCTCTTCGTTATCTCCTCTATCCCTGCTTTCTCCCCTTTCAGCTCAAAATAATCCCTTTCAATTGCATAAGATGAGAAATAAGCCTCCAAACATCCTCTTCTTCCGCAGTTGCATGGCTTTCCATTCGGATTGATTATCATATGGCCCGGCTCAAGAGCAACACCGCTTGCGCCGACAAAGGGCATCCCGCTTATAACTAGGCCTCCTCCAATGCCAGTTCCAAGAGTTACAGTCAGAACAACTTTCCTGCCTCTTCCAGCCCCAGCTCTGTACTCCCCATATGCTGCTGCTGTTGCGTCGTTCAGCACAACTGCGTCAAACTCATCCCTAAGGTTTATGCCCTCCATCCACCTCAAGTTGGGGGAATGCCTAACCCTTCCTTCTAGATCCACAAGACCGGCCACCGCTATTCCAACTCTGTCAGGCTTTTTCTCCTCTATTAAGCCTCTTATCACGGATATTACGCCCTCTGCTGACCTGTTTGTCCTGATTTTTCCTCTTTCTCCTTCTATTTCAGCCCATTTCACAAAAGTGCCTCCTATATCCAGCCCCAGAGTTCTCACAGGAGCACTGCCATGCTGAAGTAAAAAATATTCGCGGGCTATCCTCCCTTAGAAGCACCTCAGGTTTTGCAGAAATATGCAAAATCTTTATATTCAATTGCTGGTAAATTGAGCGATGACAGAGGTCTTGGTCACATCAGTTCTTGAGGAGGCCCTTAAGCAGTTCTCGGAGAAGATAGCCAGAAAGCTCATGGAAGGAAAAAGGCTGACTGATACTGAGGTCATAGTTCTTCTTCTTGACCAGATGAACAAAAGAATGGAGATTATGAACGAATCCCTTAATAAAAGGATAGATGATTTGAGAGACTCCTTTAGCGAGAGGATTGCTGAGACAAATAAGAGGATAGATGAGATAAATAGCTCCTTAAGTGGGAAAATAGCTGAGACAAATAAGAGGATAGATGAGCTGAGGGAGGATGTGAGAGCTCTTCAGGGAGAGGTCTCCTCTATAAAATCTGATATAATAAACTTGATGAAAGAGAAAATTCTAAAATAAGTTACAGAATTCCTGTTCAGTATCAGTTAAAACTTTTAGCAGAAAAGTTAAAAGGAAGCTGCCCTCCGACAGCTTATGATCTTAATTCCGATGAAGCTCACGGACTCCAACCTGATCTCAGCCATCTCATCTGAGATAAGGAGAATATTCGGCTGGAGTGTGACAGTAAGCAGCTATATAGATGCTCCTGCAGAGTACTTCAACAGATCTAGGGGGCAGTACATTTCGGAGGGGATTCTGGGGATGGCCAGCAGGATCTCATCCGAGAGAAAAGATATAGTGCTCATAATCGCTGATCTGGATGCGTATGCAGGTGATCTGAACTTCGTCTTCGGGCAGGCTGAGCTCAATGGATCTGCTGCTGTCGTCTATCTGGAGAGGCTGAGGCCTGAGTTCTACGGGGAGAAAGGGGATTACCAGCTCTTCACCAATAGGGTTTTGAAGGAGGTCATGCACGAGCTTGGTCATGTAATGGGGCTTGGACACTGCGGGAACTGGAGATGTGTTATGTACTTCAGCAACACGATAGCAGATACGGATAGAAAGGGGAACTATGATTCGTATTACTGCGGCAGGTGTTTGGATATCATCAGAAGATCGTCCCGCAGGATGGCTAGATGACTGTAAAAAGCATTTTGGCATATCTGTGTTATCATCTTAATCTTGGCAATGCGAAAAACACAAACGCAAATAGAAATAGTTGGCAGAAGATCAGGATCCTCTTGATGGTGCTCATTGGCTTTCTCATCTCGCAGAGAGGTGCATATACAACTGCGGAACAGGGCATTATCCCGATCAAAAACAATATGGGGGCTGGAAAGAGCAGAAACCACAC
>Ga0315298_1007371_pt1 | contig 14517 bp, 13 predicted proteins | sample WHS_1_MG_FD_203077 | JGI IMG/M metagenome (GOLD analysis project Ga0315298, IMG submission 203077) | Extremophilic microbial mat communities from Washburn Hot Springs, YNP, Wyoming, USA - WHS_1_MG | ecosystem: Environmental > Aquatic > Thermal springs > Hot (42-90C) | place: USA: Wyoming... | reverse complement strand
AAGCTTCTCAATCTTCGCCCTAAGTTCTTTAACTTGATCATCTAACTCATCCATTGGCCACCCCCTACTATGGCCTCCTACGGGTTAATTTTGGGGGAAGGCTGGTAGGAGTTACAGCCTTATCGGGGACGTCACCCTATCCCCCAAAATGTTAGTGTTTAACCTGTTCCTTAAATGTGAGTTTTGTCCTTAATAGATTGCTCTTGATCAAAAATAATAACGGTGACCTTACCCGTAAATCTGTTTAATTTATAAATTATAGGTGGGTTCGTCTGATGAATTGCCACCAATGAATATCTTGACATCCAAAGAATAGATAAAGCCAATAATAAACAGGTTACAAAAATTAAATTCTTCATATTAATCACCTCCAGCAGGAACCAGAGAATTGATAAGACCAATAAAAAACAAGCAATAAAAATCAACTCTGTTATTTCAATACACAGCAGAATCGGCTCCGGTGGCCTATCCCCCAAAAGTGGCATTGTTCTCTATCTTCTTTTAACACATGCTTTATAGTATGGATGACAATAAAATCCAATTGGGCAGTCGATATCGAATTGACAATCGCCCTCAAGCTTTGGCATAAAACTATCTGGGTCAGGTGCTGGATATTGTCTTATTCCAAAATCATCAACAGATTGCATACATATTCCCCTCAGTTTAAACGGAGCTTTTACACATTGTTCACCGAACCGACAATCAAAGTCCGAAATACAACTTTTCTGTGCATTGACGATATTGGACAAAAATAAAAGACCCGCTATGAGAAGTAAAAAAAGTTGACGTTTCATCTTCGCCTCCTCCATAAAGGTTATCGACTTCTCGGGGGGCTCGTCCCTATCCCCCAATTCTTATTTATTCTTCTAAAATTGCATCTATCGTTTTTCTCTTAATACCAAAAGGATCTGGTGTGATTGGCACAATTGGTCCTTTTGCATCAAGCTTTATAATATAATCACAAATATCATCGAAAGTTTTTGCATTTTTTATAACATCATCAACTTCTTTTAAAACCTCCGGAGATTCAAAGCCCATTGCAATATAATTGCTCAATCTGTTTACTAATATTATTTTCCATAACTCTTTTTCTTCAACATTTGGCATTTTAGCTCTTGCTTCGGCTAAAAGATGTTTTTGAAGTTGTTTTGTGGTCGAAGGATGGCTCAGAATTATTAAAGCAAAATGGTCATGTGAGATATTATATTTTTTTCTGAGATATTCTAATCTCTCAATTTTTGTAACTGGAGGACGACACTCAGGGCGTAAAATCTTAAACCATTCAGGGGGCTCCGCAAATATAACATTGGATAGAATTATAACATCTAAAATTACAAATAAAACTACGATCAATTTCTTCATACCTATCACTTCTCACCTTCATCCAATAATAAATGACCATTTATAAAATTGTGTTACCAAGAATGAAAAGAACAACCCCAATCTTTCAACCTTGAGCATAAATGGTGGATAACCAAAGACGAAAAGCAAAAGGATTACAAGAATCACCCAAAATGTTCATCTTTTAAGAATCTCTTTCATATCGCCTCCCAAATATCTGTATAGAGGATACATCCTAATGGTTAAGGCCTGAAAGCCAATGTAGGAATTCCGGCATTGTCGATGAGCTTACCCTATCGGGCCTCTGAGTTCTATTTACTTACTCAAATCTATATGACCTTAAAGCCTTCAAAACCTTTGGCTCTTCCAATGAACTTACTTCTTCTAAAAATTTCTTTCTCTCTGATTCGCTCATAGACCTATAATTTACCCATTTCTCCCATTTCTTAGAGAATTCTTTTTGTTTGATCAAATAAGAAATAACCTCATCAAGGTCTTTCTCAGTCCATCCCTCTTTGAGTCTGCCTCCAACAAGAGGCATGATTTCTTCTATTTCCCACGTCTTGACTCTTGGGTCAGTATAAACCTTATCAATTGTATCAACAATCTGACCATATGTTATGTCAAAAAGTCCTAACCCTTTTTCTTTTGAACAGCCCCGCACAATATCCATGGTTCTTTCTTTCAACTTTTCAAATTCCTCTATCGAGAGTCTCGAAATTTCCTTAGAAAAGAGATCCAAAGCTGCAAAAACTGGGGTCACACTTGCTACAACACCACCTCTCAACCAGCCCTCAACAAAGCCCAGTTTAAATTGTCTACTCATCTCGGCCCATTTATAACCATCAAGCTTAAATTTTTCCTCCCCTGCATTTCCAATGGATAAAGGCAAGGACAAAAAACAAAGAAAAAAGACAAGTAAAAATTTCGACTTCATAGCGATCACCTCCTCATCCACCTGAATTATGTTTGCCATCTTTTTGGCAATGGTTTTAATCTTGACAGAATTAATGCAATTACTGGAGCAGCAATAAATGGCATGATTAAAGTTATTAAAATCCATCCAGCGGCGTTTCTGTGCTTTCTCTTTGCGGAATACCAGATATACCTATAGCAAAAGAAAAGCCCAATTCCACCTCCCACGATAAAAGCCAAGAGAAAAATGATATCTTTCATACTTCCCATACTATACCTCCGATGTCATTATAAACGAATCTCAAATTTTGGCAAACATTTTTGTGAGAGAGGGGAGGGGTATTTCAGACCCCCCTCAGCCCTCTTTTTATGTGGTGGATTCAGTGACAGGTCTCATTCCTTTTTCGATAAGACAAAGACTTCCTGCCACTTCACATATTTTAAGGGTTTCTTAATATTTTCATCAAGTTATTTTTTCTTGCCTTACTCCATATTTCTTGTTAAAATTTCATTATTTAAACGGTCCGACTTTATCCTGGTTACTTTTTATATTTATTCTCATAATAGTCTATAAAGTTAGATATCCTTTTGAGATCATAACTTGTGAAGAAATTTGGATATTTCTTCATCAATAAGAATAGTTTTTTTAGGCCTTCTTTGTCTCATCTTGATTGTGCAGTTTTTGTGCACCTAACAAGGGAAAATAAGGGATAACACCATCAAAAGTGCTATCCCTTGAATTTAGAATTTTCTAATATTAACAAGCATTAAGAAAAATCATATATAACCCAACATGGTATGTTAACTAAATGGCATTCATGAGGTCGTGGGTTCGATCCCCATCAGCTCCACCAACAATTGAATAAAATGCCTTTTTTCGTCTACATTCTTAAAAGTGAATCAACAGGAAATTCCTATGTGGGCCATACCTCTAACTTAGAAAAAAGACTCAATGAACACAATAATGGCAGAACCCCCTCAACTAGAAATAAAAAACCATGGAAACTCGTCTATAAAGAAGAATTCCCCAATCGCTCACAAGCTGTCCGAAGAGAAACCTACTTCAAATCCATCAAAGGAAGAATGGAACTAAAAGAAAAAGGAATCTTATAACCCTTACCTCGAAAGGGAGAGCGGTCGCATCGACAGGTCGTGGGTTCGATCCCCATCAGCTCCACCAATTTCTTTTCTCTTCATACTCTACTTTGATTATGTCCTCAAGAATAAATCCCTTGGATCCTTTTTGTAGGCTACACTCCCAGTCTTGAGAAAAGGACCACCGGTCATAATAATGACCAACGCTCATCAATTAGAAGGGTTCCCCATTATCTATTGATTCCTTCCTTAATTCGTGTTAATGAAAAAACCTTGAAATAAAGTGGGTGTATCATGAGATGAATGAAAAAGTAGCCTTTCCCAAAAGACGTCTTGGGAAGACTGAAGTAGAGGTGACTATCCTTGGGCTTGGGGGAGAAGGTGTATTGAGAACCTTTGAAAAAGAAACGGAGGCTATCCCCCTCATCCAACGGGCCATTGATTTAGGGATTACCTATTTTGAATCGGCCCGTGCCTACGGAGGAAGTGAGTCCTACTATGGAATGGCTTTAGGGGAAAGACGTAAAGAGGTCTTTCTTGCCAGCAAATCCCACGAACGAACAGGGGATGGTGCATTAAAACATTTAGAGACGACGCTCAAAAACATGAAGACCGATTTTCTCGATCTCTGGATGATCCATGATGTCAGGACCATAGAGGACCTAAACCAAATCTTTGGACCTAAAGGAGCTATCAAGGCCTTTGAGGCAGCGAAGCGGAATAAACTGGTTCGATTGATTGGGATCTCTGGGCATCGTAATCCAAATATCCTTTCAAGGGCACTTGATCTGTTTCAATTCGATACGGTTTTAATGCCCATTAACCCTGCAGAACCCCATTATTGGTCCTTCTTGGAAGGGGTTCTCCCTAAGGCGCAACAGAAGGGAATGGGACTCTTAGGGATGAAAACCCTTTCGAGGGGTGTCTCTGTAAAGATTTTTGGGGCCGAATCCATAAAGGAGTTCTTTGATTTCGCCCTTTCTCAACCCATTTCCACATTGGTGGTCGGTTGTGACAACATCGAACAACTTGAGATGAATGTTAAGATTGCTCAATCCTTCCAACCCATGACCCAGAAGGATCAACATATCCTAATGACTAAAGTAAAATCCTACGCCCGGGAACTGATGTATTATAAACTTTAATCGCATGGGATTCTCAACAAAGGCCTCACTAACTTTTTAAGGTTTGGTTTAGGGAGTAATTTTTTAAGCCATAAGGGCTTTCTGGATAAGGGCCTTGGTTAGCTCGATTTTGTAGGCATTTAGACTAAGAGGTCTTGCTTCCTTCAGGGCTTCCTCAGCGGCGTGGGAGGCTATCTCAGGAGTAATGGTTTTCCCTTTGATGAAATGCTCAGCATTTACCACTCTTAGAGGAGTTGGGGCAACTCCGCCAAGGGCGATACGTGCTTCCTTGCAGACTCCATCTTGAAGGGAGATGACAGAAGCCACGCTAACGATAGCGAAATCTATGGGTCTCCTCAATGTAAACTTTAGGAAGGTCTGTTTGGCCTTTTCGTCAGGCCTTGGCACTTGAATCTCTGTTACAATCTCTCCTGAACCGAGAACATTACCCAGGGCAGTGAAAAATTCCTCGATAGGGATTGTTCTTCTCCCCTTTCCTCCTGTAATGACTACCTTGCCTCGAAGCGCTGTCAATGCCACTGCAGTATCAGACGGGCAGACCGCAAAACATCGCTTTCCTCCAAAGATGGCATGATACCGGTTATCCCCTGAGGGGGCAAGGCAAGGCCCTTTTCCTTTTCTTAAGCAGAGGATTCTTCCTCCTACTTGATGGGGATACCTGTAATACCAACACCGCACCTCCTGACAAAGATTTCCACCCAGGGTGGCCATATTCCGAATCTGAGTCGTGGCAACCTCACGGGAAGCCTCTGCGAGAACTGAATATCTCTTCTGAATCATAGGTGATTTGACGATATCTGAAAGGATGGTTAATGCCCCAATCCTCAATCCCTTTTTATCCTCTTTAATATAGTTCAGATTAGGAATGGTCTTGATATTGATCAAGGCTTCAGGGTATTCGGGAAGAACTCTATCTTTCAGAATACCCAACAGGTCTGTCCCTCCTGCAATCAGCTTTGCTTTCCCTTTATATTTCCTTAATAACTTACAGGCCTCATGGATGGACTTTGCATCGATGTGTTTGAAGGATTTCACGCTCGATCTCCTTTCACCTTACCCAACACCTTAAGAATTTTATCAGGGGTTAATGGATACTCATAAAATCTCTTACCAATGGCATTCGATACAGCCATCAACACGGCTGAGGGGCCAGGTGCTGTCGAGATTTCCCCAACTCCGATTGCCCGAAAGCGATGGGTAGGGAAGGGTGTTTCTAAAATCACGGTTTGGAAAACAGGTAGTTCAAGAAAGGTCCGCCATTTGTAATCAATCAGATTAATATTAAGAACACGGCCTGATCTCCTATCCAAAATCGATTCCTCAAATATGGCGCTATCCACTCCTGCTGAGCCAAGACTTCCGTAGAGTTGATTTTTAAGATTTGGTGGATCGATGATCTGACCAACGTCCGTGGTGCTTACCACCCGCAACAAATCTACTTTTCCGGTCTCTGTATCCACCTCCACCTCGACAAATGACATCAAAAAGTTAGGAAGGGTATAATCAGGTTCGAACCGTCCATAGCCAAGTAAGGTTCGATCGACCCCCATCCCTGTTCTCCAGGGAATCCTCAACTCAGGTCTTGCGCGGACATAGACCCACCCATCTTCTGTCTCTAATTCTTCTGGAGATACGTTGAGTTTTGAAGCAGACCGTTCAAGCAGTTTTTTCTTGGCCTCTTCCGCAGCCATGATGATGGCGCTTCCTATGGCATAGGTTCCACGGGAGCCAAAAGGTCCAATTTCAAAAGGATGAATGAGTGAATCAGGAGGGGTCATCGATACCTTTTCAAAGGGAATCTGTAATACCTCAGCAACCATCTTACAGAGATTGCTTCTCTGTCCAGTTCCGTGTTCCGCAAGACAGGAAAAGATTGTCGCAGTACCGTTTGGGTCCAATCGGACATAGGCCTCAGAGACATCCTCTCCCACATCTGCATTTCCATGCAATCCAACCCCAACGCCAATTCTCTTACTACCCTTGACTTGGGTTGGTTTAAGCCATCCCTTCCATTTCTCTTTCCAGCCAAACACCTCTGCCCCTTCTTCTATGGCCTTGGTATAATCCACTCCCCGACATACCCACCAATTCCCGTCTCGCCAATAGTAGCCATCGCCAGGCTTCACATAGTTTTTCTTAAAGAACTCAACTGGATCGAGGTCGGCCTTCTCCATCGCCTCGCTTAACAGAGGGATAAAGGCACACTTCAGTTCCTGCCCTCCAAAACCCCTCACGATTCCTGAAGCGGGCCGATTGGTACAGACAATTTTAGGCTTGAGATTCCAGTTAGGGGACCTCACCACCAGTTGAACCTCTCCGCAACCAACAGCCAGTTGCCCCTGGGTGATCTGGGAATAGTATCCCGTGTTAATAATCCATTCACCTGAGATGGCGGTGACAGTTCCATCCCTCTTCATTCCGACCTTTCCATGAATACGGGATCCCAATCGTAATCCATAGGCCACAAAGTGTTCGGCCCTGCTATAGCAAACTTTCACCGGCCGATGGGTTGCCTTAGCCAGTAACGTAGCATAGAGCGTCAATTGCCATGACATGAGTCTCGTTCCATAACTTCCACCACATTGGGTTCCAATATAACGGACATGGGTCTTTCTTCCCATTCTTAAGTATAAGAGCACTGACTCCCAGTATGGATTTTGTGCAGAGGACCAGATGGTCAGCTGGTCAGGTCCTTCCCAAAAGGCAATAGCACCAGGGGGTTCGGGAGTCAAAGGGTTTGGAATATGTTCATACCGATAACTTCCTTCAGCAATGATGTCTGCTTCTTTGAATCCCTCTTCGACATCCCCCATGACGATCTCTTTAAGTGAATTAGGTCCAAATCCAGGACAATCATTTGGAAGCACATTTCCAGGAAATTGGGTATAAAGTTGGGGGGCGTCGGGTTTGAGGGCCTCTTCCACATCAAACACTGCTGGAAGTGGCTCGTACTCCACCTCAATAAGATCTAAGGCCTCTAAGGCTATCTCTTCGGTCTCCGCTGCCACCAGAGCCACTGCATCCCCAACAAAACGGACTTTGCTATCAAGAACTCGCACATGCGAGGGCATTCCTCCCTTCCAGTCGGGTGCGTCTTTATGGGTGAGGATGGCTTTTACACCCTCCAGTTTCATGGCCCTTTCGGTATCGATTCTTTTCAGGTGGGCATGGGGATAGGGGCTTCTTAAGACCTTTCCATGAAGCATATGGGGAAGTTGGATATCTTGGATGAACTTCGCCTCACCTGTAACGATTGCCACTCCGTCCTTTCTGGGCGTGGGCCTTCCAACGAATCTATATCGGGGCTCCTTCACTTTTCCCTCCTATTCGGACCACAGACATCACTGCATCCAGAATGTGATAATGGCTGATGCACCGACAGTAGTTTCCTGCAAGCGCTTCCTTCACCTCTTGCTCTCCGGGTGAGGGATTCTCGTTGAGAAGCGCTTTGGCGCTCATAATGATTCCAGGGGTGCAGAAACCACATTGAAAGGCAGTATGGTCAATAAAGGCCTGTTGAAGTGGATCTAATTGACCGGTCTTTGGATCTCTCAATCCCTCGATGGTCGTAATCTCTTTTCCTTCCGCCTCAACGGTCAATATCATACAAGAGAGAACCGCTTTTCCATCCATCAGAACGGTGCATGCACCACAGGCTCCATGATCACACCCAATCTTTGTTCCCGTAAGGCCAAGCGTCTCTCTCAATGTATAGGCTAATGTGTGGGAGGGATCCACTTCATCAGATCGTCTTCCAATCCGTAGAATGTGCTCCTGACCATTCACGAAGAGCCGTAGGGTTGATCTTTCCATTCTCTTGGTAGCATTTTTAAAGGGCCTCTTGATAGAAACCCTTTCACTCCTTCGCTTTTTCATTGTCCTTCTTCTCTCCGATTCTCTCCATAAGATTGTAGGGTAAGGGTTTATCCCTTACCTAAAAAAGTATTGAGTAGGGCAAGGGCTTTTCCCATATCAATATTGGGTAAGCCACAAGGGCTTATCCTTCAAAAAAGATAACCCATAAAGGGTCTGGTTCCAAATTTTCTTAAACCGATTATTAGCAAATTAAAAGGATCAATGCCCCAGCCCAAGGGTTTTGAAATTTACCCTCCATATATAAAGGACTTTTCCAGAGGTCTCTCCATAAGCTCTAAGGGTTTTAGTCAAAATAGGGACGAATCTGTTTGGCTATCTCCTCTGGGGGTTCCACGACAAACCCATCAAGGAGGATACTTGAAGAATACCAGGTATCGCTCACAGGATAGGTCTGAACGCTTGAACGAGAGATAATCTTTAATCCTGCCCAGAGGTATTTCCCACACTTCTTTCCAAGGGGGCCCGAATAGATGGCAAAGTTAAAGCAGGAAAATCCCCTTTCATCATATGCCCTTAAAATCCTCGAAAGCCCATGGGCAAGAGACTCCCAATCGCCTTCTTCAAACTCCAAAAAATTGGACTTCCCCCTTACGATCGCATTGACCTCATCTTCTCGAATGGGAGCAAAGGGAGTAAACCATTCTGTGGAGCCTATCTTTTTCAGATACCTTTCTCCCAGACGCTTCTCCTGCTCGATCAGGTCTTCCCAGTAGTTCCGAGAATATTTTTTATAGTAAGCCTTACCCTTCTCAGTAAGAATCTTAATCAGGGAATGGGGGCCATGAGAAACAATCACCTGAAGATGGGGATGAACAATACTGGCTCCACTTGGATAGAGGTAGTTAGCACCGATTTCTGCATAGGGAGTCCCGCTTACCTCATAGGCCCTTCGAATGTAGAGGTCTGCCAATTTAAATGCATCGGTAAAAATGGATGGGGCAAATTCCTCTAATCTAAGAAAATGACTCTGGGTCATAGCAATAATGGCAGAATGCTGTTTGTGGGCGAAGAGGTTTGGAAAGAGTGTTGCCTCTCCCTTTGAAAGCCTCCCCTCTGGGATGAATTCTTCAGTGAATTTTGGGGTCGATGTGGATACTTTCTCAGGACAGAAAAAACATCTTTCCCTTGTCTCTTGGACAAGCCTCTCCAAAAGGTTCTGATCGGTCTTGTAGATTCCGGCCCAAAAAGCCCTTCCGGTTCGTATAAAAGAAGTAAAACCGGTCAATGGGTCCTCTCGATATTCGATAGGCTGGGAGTCAATTTCAAAATCTTTAAGTGGACTGTAGAAGATGGCAGACTCTTGATGTTTTTTTAGGCGAATCATTTCTCCTCTCTCCAACGAGTAATAATTGGATAGGATCCTACCGAGTTATATTTAAATGACTTTTTAGGATATTTCAAACCAAATGACAAAGACGAATTGAGCAAAATCCTTGAGTTCAACCCCTCGATTTGAAATCGTGAGAGGGTGCCTGTTATAATTTAAAAAATAGGAGAAAAAATTTGAAGCCGATTTTGTTAGAAATTGTTACCAAGGTGATGACCACCTTTCATCACTGCCGTCATTGTGAGATTCTGTTTAACCAATCAGGGCTTGACCAAAAGATTCTTGAAAAGGAATTGACCGAGTATCCTTCCGATTTAAAAGAGGAGGTTCTTCGCCTCTCGGATTGGATTCGAGAGTTAAGCCGACTTTATAAACATCGGCTCCTCATCAGATTGATTGACGCTCAATCCCTTCTCGGAATTTATAAACACTTCCGCTATCGGATTCGAACCTACCCAGCCTTCATTGTGGAAAGGAAAGAGGCTTACGCAGGATGGGATAAAGGCCAACTGGAAAAAATTCTGGACAAATATATCCAGAAGGCTCTTCCATCGAAGTATCGGAACCTACAGCCCTCCTCTGCCTCAAGCCAAAAAAATTATTAGTCCTCATCCTTCCTCTTGATAAAGGGGAGCGGGGTAAGAAAAATGGGTAAGGGTGGACGGTTCGGAAAATATGGGGAGCAGAAAAGATTTGAACGGCTATGACAAAAGCGGGAAGCACCCGTTTGCATCAAACCTGATAAAAAATCTCGAGAAAGAAAACCGTTTAAGATTTAGAGAAGGGTAGCCCTACAAAGTCTTTAGGATTTCTTCAGCGAAACTCCTCACTTCGCTATCCTTGGCGGTCATAGATAGAATATCCACCTTGGCCTTGAATCCCTGCTTCTCCATTGGAGATCTGGCATCATAAAGGTTTCTCATCGCCTGGAGGGCTTCCAGAACCTTCCCCGAATCAGAATAGTCCAAGAGAAGGGAGAGCGTACTCCAGTCCTCTGGCAGGCCATATTCGTCCAAATAGGATTTAACCGCTGTCTCGAATTGGTCAGTCCCATAAAAACGATCAATATCATCCCGAGCCTTTTGATGTTTTTTTGTTCCCTTCTTCCCCATGAAGAGTTTATCCGCCTCCTTTCGAAACTTTTTCATCACCCACTCTGCCTGCCGGGATCTCTTCCGCTCAGGAGGGGGTTCTTTAGGAGCATGAGGGCTTCGATCTCTCCTTCGGTCGATCTCTCTCCAAGAGATCCTATCCCTTTCATCTTCATCCCGATATCGAACCAAATTTTTCCATCTCCTTTAAAATTTGTTTTTAATATAACATCAACCCTAAAAAAGTCAAAGCCTTTGAGCGACCGGATTTAAGCAAGAGAATCTGAGAGAATGAATCAATACCCTAATCGCTGAATAGCCTGAAGGTTTTGAGTCCAATTCTTCTCCACGTTGACCCACAGTTCAAGAAAGACCTTTGTCTTCAAAAGGGCCTCAATCTCCTCTCTTGCCTTCTCCCCAATCTTCTTAAGTTTTTGGCCACCCTTTCCAATAATGATCTTTTTTTGAGAATCCCTTTCCACATGAATCGTTGCCTTAATCACGACGAGATTTTTTTCAGGGTGTTCCTTAAATTCTTCAACAGTGACGGCCACGCAATAAGGAATCTCCTGATAGGATTGCTGGATGACCTTCTCCCGGATGATTTCAGATACCCAGAATCGTTCGGTTTGGTCTGTAAACATATCTTCGGGATAGTAGGGTGGCGATTCAGGGAGAACCTTTAAAATTTCTTGAAGTAATTGATCCACTCCTTCACCTGTGATGGCAGAGATGGGGAGAATCTCCCTAAAGGGATGAAGCCTTTGATATTGGTCGATGACCGGCAGAAGCATTTCTTTCCTTACCAGATCGATCTTATTGATCACCAGGAAGGAAACCCCTCGGGTCCCTTTAAGGGAATTCACCATCTTCCGATCCTCTTCAAGGTGAAGGGTAGAGGGTTCAATGAGAAAGAGAAGCACATCAGAATCCCTTCCTGAGGCAATGGCTGTGCGAACCATTCGCTGGTTCAGGAGCGATCTTCCTTCATGAAAACCGGGGGTATCGAGGAAGATGAGTTGTCCTCCCTCGACGTTCTTTATCCCTAAAATTCGGTTTCGGGTAGTCTGAGGCTTTTCCGTGACAATGGCTACTTTTTCTCCGATGACCCGATTGAGAAGGGTAGATTTTCCAACATTGGGTCTTCCAAGGATAGAGATGAAGCCAGATTTAAAGGAGGTCATAGACTTGAAGACGATAGGGGCAATGCGAGATCTAAAACCTCTTGGATGTGATCGACCAAGATCAGATTTAACTCTTGCCGGATATAGTCGGGGATATCCTCGAGGTTCTTCTCATTCTCTTTGGGCAGGATTACTGTCTTAACCCCAGCCCTTCGAGCCGCCAAAATCTTCTCCTTGATCCCTCCCACTGGCAGGACTCTTCCACTTAGGGTTAACTCTCCGGTCATGGCGATTTCATGCGGGACGGGTTTCGATTTTAGAAGAGAAAGCAAAGCGGTTGCAATGGTAATTCCTGCAGAGGGTCCTTCCTTAGGGGTTGACCCCGAGGGAATATGGATGTGGATGTCACATTCCTGATAGAAATTTTCTGGAATTTGGAGCAAGGAGGCGTTGGCCCGAATATAAGAGAGTGCAGCCTGAGCAGACTCCTTCATCACCTCACCCAGGGAACCTGTCAAGATAAGCCCTTTTTCCCCTTTCATCTTAGAGGCCTCAATAAAGAGGATATCCCCCCCATTCTCGGTCCAGGCCAATCCAGTGGCTACTCCAATTCTATCCTCGGCCTGAGCTACCTCTCTGAAAAACTTTCTTGATCCCAGGAAATCTGCCACCGTTTTCTCATCAATGACCTCCTGGACGGAATCCCCCATGGCCACCCCTTTAGCAATCTTACGGCAGATGGTGGCTATCTCTCTTTCTAAATTCCTGACCCCTGCTTCGCGGGTATATTCCCCAATGATCTTCCTCACCGCCTCTGGGGTGAAAGAAAGAGGATGGTCTTTTAGCCCATTGTCTTCCTTCTGGCGAGGGATTAAAAATTGGAAGGCAATCTTCTCTTTCTCCTCCTCAGTATATCCTGAGATAGGAATGACTTCCATTCGGTCTAACAAGGCGGGGGGGATGGTGGTTGTGGTATTGGCCGTGGTGATAAACAGCACCTTTGAAAGGTCAAAGGGGACATCGAGGTAATGATCGTTAAATGAAAAATTCTGTTCGGGGTCAAGGGTTTCAAGAAGTGCAGAGGCCGGATCCCCCCGAACGTCTTGACCCAGTTTGTCTATTTCATCGAGCATGAAAACAGGGTTAGACGTTTCGGCCCTTCGGATTTCCTGAATGATTCTTCCAGGGAGGGCACCCACATAAGTTCGGCGGTGTCCTCTTATTTCTGCCTCGTCCCTTACCCCTCCAAGGGAGATCCGAATAAATTTCCTCCCTAAGGCCCGAGCAATCGAGCGACCTAAAGAAGTCTTCCCCACCCCGGGTGGACCGACGAAGCAAAGAATAGGACCTTTCATGGGATCCCTTAATTTTTTGACGGCTAAAAATTCTAAGATGCGATCCTTTACCTTTTCGAGATCGTAATGATCCTCATTCAGGATGGTCTGAGCACGCTTGAGATCAAGATTATCCTCCGTCCATTTATTCCAAGGCATGGTGATGAGGTAATCGAGGTAGGTTCTGGAAACCGTGTATTCAGCAGAAATAGGGTTCATTCGTTCTAAACGATAGAGTTCTTTGAAGGCAATCTCTTCCACTTTAGGGGGCATCCCTGCGGATTGAACTTTCTCTCGAAGCTCATGAATCTCGGCGGAATAAAGGTCCTCTTCGGCTATTTCTTTTTGCCCTCTCGAGTGAATTCGAGAGGGGAAATCTCGATGAGATCTTCCCATCTCCTTCATGGCTGAGATCAATCCGTTGGGTCGGAGAGAGAGGGGATGGATTTCCTGGCTGAAGTATTGGAAGACCTTCTTCAATCGCTCAATAGGGTCAACAGTTTCAAAGATCTCCTGCTGTTCTTTTAATCCAAGATGAAGGGTCAGGGTAATCAGATCTGCCAATCGACCCGGATGGTCAATTCGATCAAGGGTGTTCAGGATCTCTTCAGAAAGGGGCCTTCCAGCCGAAAGGGATATTTTGAATAGCGTCCGGATACTTTGGACAAGAACTTCTGTGAGAAGGTTCTTTTCTTGAGGCTCATGGATCTCCCTAATTTCTGCCCTGAAATAATTTTCCTCTGGAGTCGGATTCTGAAGGAAGACTCTCGAGAGCCCTTCCACAAACAGTTTCATCCCTTTATTGGGTAACTTTACTAATTGGATCACCTTGCAAACGGTGCCAATAGAAAGGAGGTCTTTGGGTTGGGGATTTTTAAGATGAGGGTTACGCTGACCGACACATCCAATCAGATTATTTTCAAGAACCACCTTATTTAAAATCGTTAGCGCCTCACTGGATTGGAAGAAGAGGGGAGCCACTACATAAGGGAATATAACCGTATCTTTGAGGGGGATAAAAAAGAGTCGTGACGGAATGGAATGGGTCTCTGACTTATAAATATATTTCATTTCGGTTTTCCTGGTTTCATAGGGTAAAAATTATTATACGAAAAAGTAAAGATTTGTCAACGAGGAGAAAAACTGACCGTCTATCACTTTTATCCCCTATTAGGTCATAGGAATTTCAATGCGAATTTTTTATTGACAAAAGAGAAGTTTTTTTATATTATTGTAGTAATAATACTACAAATATCGATAAAGGAGGAT
>Ga0315298_1007369_pt1 | contig 14527 bp, 10 predicted proteins | sample WHS_1_MG_FD_203077 | JGI IMG/M metagenome (GOLD analysis project Ga0315298, IMG submission 203077) | Extremophilic microbial mat communities from Washburn Hot Springs, YNP, Wyoming, USA - WHS_1_MG | ecosystem: Environmental > Aquatic > Thermal springs > Hot (42-90C) | place: USA: Wyoming... | reverse complement strand
CGACGGAGGGCGTGACTCCACCTGCCGACCACGCCGTTCGCGACGTCGTGGCCCTCCTCGACGCGGAGCCGTTCTTCGACGCGCGGGCGTACGCGCTCATCAAGTGGATGTCTCGGCGCTGGCGCTGCGGCATCGTGGACGCGCTCAGGTGCATCGTGCCGGCCGCCGTCTCCGCCCAGGTTCAGCGCGTGGTTCGCCTCACTGGCGCGGAACCCACCGCCAAGCTCTCGCCGTTGCAGACGGCCGTGCGCAACGCGCTAATGGCCGCCGGCGGGTGCCTGCCGCACAAAGAGCTACTCCATCTCTCCTCCCTCTCCAAAGGTCCAACCCCAAACAGCACCCCTCGCGGCATTGCTGCGGCGGTGTCGGCCCTGCGCGCCGCCGGTCTGGTTGAGGACACCTACGTGGTGCAGCCACCCCGCGTGCGACCTCGCTTACAGAAGGCGGTTCGCATTCCCCTTGGCGCCGACGCGGCGCGCCTCATCTTGCAGGCCTCCACGGAACGCCAAGCGAAGGTGCTCCGCCACCTCGCAAGAGCAGGGGAACCCATACCCTGCACCGAGCTGATCCGCACCCTCGGCGTGAGCGCTGGCGTGCTCTCCGCCCTGGAGAAGCGCGGCTTAGCCGAATCCTGCACCGTGCGAGTGACCCGAGATCCGTTCCGCGGTCCCTCCGTCGCCGCCGAGCGCCACCGCCTCACCGACGATCAGCGTGCGGCGCTCGCGCCCATACTCGCAAGCCTGGCCCGCAGTGCCCCGGGTCGCTTCCTCATCCACGGCGTCACCGCGAGCGGCAAAACCGAGGTGTACCTCCGAGCCATCGAGGAGGCGGTGGAGGCCGGAAACCAAGCCATCTTCCTTGTGCCGGAGATCTCACTCACCGCGCAGATGCTGGACCTGGTGAAGTCTCGGTTTGGACGCGGGGCGGCGGTCCTGCACAGCCGCCTATCGGAAGGCGAGCGGTATGACGAGTGGTGCAGAATCCGCCGCGGCGAGGTGGCAGTGGTGGTTGGGGCCCGGTCGGCGGTGTTTGCCCCGCTTGAGAGGCTCAGGCTCATCGTGATGGACGAGGAGCACGATGGCTCGTACAAGCAGGAGACCGCCCCACGCTACCATACTCGGGACGTTGCGGTACAGCGCGCCGCCACCTCCGGAGCATCGCTAGTGCTGGGCAGCGCCACGCCGTCCGTTGAGACGTTCTACTGGGCGGGCCGGGGCAGCATTCAGCTGTTGAACATGCCCCGGCGCATAGACGATCGACCGCTGCCCAACGTGGAGGTGGTGGATCTGCGCCAGGCCCCCCCCACGATCTTCTCTCCCCGCCTTCACAGCGCCATTCAAGAGAGGCTTGCCAAAGGCCAGCAAACGATCCTCTTCCTCAACCGGCGCGGCTTCTCCACCTTTGTGCTGTGCAGAGACTGCGGGTACACCGCCCGCTGCCCAAACTGCAGCGTTACCCTTACGTACCACGCGTCCACGCGCCAGCTTCGGTGCCACCATTGCGACTACAGCCGCCGCGCCGTAACCACCTGCCCCAGCTGCTCCGGGACCCGCATCAGGCACTTTGGGCTGGGCACCGAGAAGGTGGAGGCGGAGACTTGCCGTGCCTTTCCCAATGCCCGCGTGTTGAGGATGGACAGGGATACCACCGGCCGAAAGGATGCACACCGCGCTCTGCTGCGCCGCTTCCGCGACCGCGAGGCGGACATCCTGATCGGCACGCAGATGGTTGCCAAGGGCCTCGATTTCCCGGGCGTCACACTGGTGGGCGTTGTTGCGGCCGACACGGCCCTCAACCTGCCGGACTTCCGTGCGGCGGAGCGCAGCTTCCAGATTCTGGCCCAAGTGAGCGGACGAGCCGGCCGCGGCGACGACCCGGGCGAGGTGGTGATCCAAACGTTCAACCCGGAGCATTACAGCCTCCAGGCCGCCGCCAAGCACGACTACCTCGGCTTCTACCAGCGGGAGATCGCCTTTCGGAAGGAGCTATCGTACCCGCCGTTTTCCCGCCTGGCCAACGTGGTGGTGGCGGACCCATCCAACCAAGCGGCTGAGTCTCGCGTGCGTGCTGTTGCGGCGGCCCTCACTGCGGTGGCCCAGTCTGCCGATCTAGGGGTGCAGATCCTCGGCCCGGCGCCGGCGCCGCTTGAGCGCATCAAGGGGAGGTACCGCTGGCACGTGGTGGTGAAGGCCCGCAACCCGAAGGCGCTGGGCATCTGTTTGGACGGGCTGGAAACGCTGGCGGAGGCCGCTCGTGCCGGCCTGGTGGTAGATGTGGACCCGATGAGCCTGCTCTAGGCCACAGAGCGGCCGCCAGATCCATGCATCAACGCCCCGCCGCGGGGGCTCTGCGACGGGGCGTTGTGCCGTTGGGATGCGCCTCCAAGCGCCGGAGGCTAGTTGGGAGGCGTTGCCGCGGGTCCGATCAATGCTGTCCTCTGTTGTCGGATGGAGGGGGGCCGGGGGGAGTGGGGCGTCCGGGCCCGCCTGGGCCCCTCCAGCCTTCGCGCCAACCACCAAACCAGGGGGCGCGCTGCCGGGTGATCTCGTCGAACTTGGCGAACTGGTCCGGCCGCATTATCTTGCGCAGCTCTATCTGCGTTCGTAGGCGCTGTTCCATCAGTTTGGCCTGGATGCTGGCTATCTCGCGCATTATGCTTCTTGCGCGGCGCTCGTCCAGGTCGTACTTGCCGAGCACTTCGTCAAGCCGTCTGGTGGCATCGCCCAGCTTGTGGAGGAGCTCCCTGGTCTCTGTGCCCGTTCGGCGGTTGAGGTCTCGAAGCTTTGCGCGCTGGTCATCGGTTAGGCCAACCTCCTTCAGCCGCTCGCGGAAATCGCGGAAGTTGGGGGCTCCCGGAGGGGCGGATGGCGGGGTTGGCTGACCAGCAACAGCTGACACTGTTAGTAGAACGGTAAGCAAACTAAGAAACAACAAGAATGGATACGGCTTCAGCTTCATACAGCGTTACTCACAGGGGCGCGGCAGCACAGATGGGCCCCGGAGAGCCGGCGGCCGCGCCCTCAGCGGTCCTGCGCGCCGTTGGTATCTCGCAGCGCAACGTCTAAGGTTGACCAGACTTGGCGGATCTCGCCCACTGGATCGGCAGGGGCGTAGTGGGCGGATGGCGCCACCCACGCTATGTCCGACGGCGAAAGGTCCTGTTGGGTCTTGCTGAGATTGGACGTAGTGCTGAAGAAGGCGGCTACAGCGAGGCCGACGAACGCAACGCCAACAGCAATACGCCGCCTCCAGTCCAGCCTGCCGAGCAGGCCAACGTGTTGAGGCTCCGCCGCCAGGCTAGCAGCAACCACGGCCCACATATCCTTCTGGGGCTCCGGTTGAGGCATGCGCTCGAGGGCTTGTGCAAGGGAAGCCTCAGATGCCTGCACGCGCCGGCAACACGCGCACTGTGCAAGATGAGCCCTTACGGCCTCCGCCTCTGACGGATCACATCTTTGCAAAGAGAAGTCCGCCAGTTTCGGTTGAACCTGTTTGCAGTTCATCTGAGTTCTCCCGGCGATAAGCGGTTAGGTACCGCTTAAGCCTTTGGCGAGCGCGGAAAAGCTTCGATTTGATGTTGGCCGGCCTGATCCCGGTGATCTCTTGGATCTCCTCGTATGAGCAGCCCTGCAGGTGGTAGAGCGTTACCAGCAGCCGCTCCTCGTCGGAGAGGCGCTGGATTGCAGCGTGCAGCTCCCGAGCCTCTTCTTCTCTCAGGTACACCTGCTCCGGATTCGCGTGCTCATCGGCCCTGTAGCCGGGCAGCATCTCCGGCGACGGCAGGTCCTCCAACGATGCGCTCTTTCGCGTTCGCCTGGCTCTTAGGCGATCCACCGCCAGATTTGACGTGATCTGATACAGCCAGGTTGTAAAGCGACACCGGTTCTGAAAGGTGGGGCATTTCTGCCACACCTTCAGGAACACCTCGGGCACTAGCTCTTCGGCGTCATCCTCGTTCCCCAGCATCCGGTACGCGATGTTGTGGACGCGTTTATAGTGACGCTCGTAAAGCTCCCGCAGAGCGCTCTGCTCTCGTGCCTGGCACCTGCTCAGCAACTCAAGATCTTGCCGGTCAGCGTCGGTGAGCTGGCCTCTCTGCATCAAGTCTCCTTGCCTGGGAGGCGTTCATCTTCTTAGACGGAACTGTTGCGGAATGGTTGCGGCCAGTGGAGGTCCCACACAACCCCATTCCGCCTGCCCTCGCCTGCCAACCGCACACCCCCGCGGGGCAGAGCTACGCCGACGCCGCCGTCTTGGCTCCTCCCACATCGGCCAGACTGGTGCGACGCCGCCTCCGAATAAGGTACAATATACGTGTAGAGGCGCGTAAGCTTGGCGCGCCGTTCCCATTCTGCTCCGGAGGAGATGAGATAGTGCCCAGCCCCTCCCCAATAACGTCTGAAACCGTAAGCCGCCTATGTCGGCAGTTGCCCATCCCCGACCCGGAGTTGGCCCGCATGTTCGGGCGATGCTTCCCCAACACGCTCGAGACCACCGTCTTCCTTACGCAAGAGGATTGCTATCTCATTACTGGCGATATCGACGCCATGTGGCTGAGGGACTCGTCCGCCCAAGTCCATCCCTACGTCCAGTTCGCCGCCGAAGACGAAACGCTTCGCCGCGTCATCAGGGGCCTCATAAGGCGCCAGGCAAGGTACATCAACGAGGACCCTTACGCCAACGCGTTCAACTTCGAGCCAAACGGCCGCGGCCATCAGTCGGACCTAACCCGCATGTCGCCCCTCATCTGGGAGCGCAAGTACGAGGTGGATTCCCTCTGTTATCCCATTCGCTTGGCTTATTCGTACTGGCGCGCCACGCACGATACCTCCATATTCGACGAGCAGTGGCGCTCTGCTGCTGCCAGGATACTTGATACCTGGCGCGTGGAGCAAGACCACACTCGGTCGCCCTACAGGTTCCAACGCCTCAACGTTAGGGAGACCGACACTCTGCCGCGCGACGGTATGGGCGCCCCCGTCGCCCCCACTGGCATGACCTGGAGCGGCTTTAGGCCCAGCGACGACGCCTGCACATACGGATACCTCATCCCATCCCAGATGTTCGCCGTTGTTGCCCTGGCCCAGCTCGAGGAGATTGCTCACTCCGTGTACCGCGATGTGCTGCTGGCCGCCGAATGCCAAAACCTCCAGTTCGAGATCGACCGCGGAATCCAAGCCCACGGCATCGTTGAGCACCCCGAGTTCGGCGAGATCTTCGCCTACGAGGTTGACGGCATGGACCACGCCAACCTCATGGACGATGCCAACGTGCCCAGCCTCCTCTCCATCCCGTATATCGGCTACGCGCAGGCGGACGATCCCGTCTACCTGAACACGCGTCGGTTCGTCCTTTCCAGGCATAACCCATGGTACTTCGAGGGGAGGGTTGCCTCAGGGGTGGGAAGCCCGCACACCGGGCCGGGCATGGTGTGGCACATAGCCATCATCATGCAGGCGCTCACATCCACGGACGATGCTGAGGTCCGTAACTGCCTAGAGCTGCTGAAGCGCACCCACGCCGGCACCTATCTCATGCACGAGGCGTTTGATCCCAACGATCCGGCGCGGTATACACGACCCTGGTTCGCTTGGGCGAACTCGCTCTTTGCGGAGCTCATTCTCAAGGTGTACGCCCCGGCGCTCAGCCCGGCCTAAGCGCCCGCGCCGCGGTCCTTCGGGCCAAGCGCCTTGAGGGCCAGCACGGAGATGTCGTCTTCCGGCGTGCCAGACGTGTAATCCAGCACCGCCTGCACCACCGCATCCGCCAGCGCGTCGCAGCTGGAGTCTCTGTGCTTCAGGATGACCTCCTTCAGGCGCTCTTCGCCAAACGGCCGTGGGGTACCGGCTTCCATCACTCCATCGGAGCAGGTGAAGAACAGGTCGCCGGGCCGGAACTTGAGCTTGATCTCGCGATAGGTGGTCTCCATGAGCCCCAGCACGGGTCCTGTGGGGGGAAGGCGCGTGAACTCAGTGCCGGAGAGGAAGAGGGCTGGGTCGTGCCCCGCGTTCACGAAATCCATCTCGCGGCGCTCCGGCCTAAGCCAGCCGTACACCATGGTCACCAGCACGTCGGCCGGCGTCTCCTTCACAAGGACGTGGTTGGTTCGCTCGATGACCCAGCTGGCGGACTTGGCGTTTGGGTAGAAGCCTCCGGAGATGAACTTCACGGCGGCGACCAGCGTTGCGGCGGCAACCCCATGGCCGGATATGTCCGCCAGCTTGAGGGTAACCACGCCGTCTTCCTTGTAATACTTGGCGCTCCAGTAGTCTCCCCCCACCTCCCTGGCCGGCAGCACCCTGCCAGCTATGTCAAAGCCGGGGATGCGAGGCGTAACCTTGGGCAGCAGGCGCTGCTGGATCCGCTTCGCCACCAGAAGCTCTTGGGCCAGCGCCTCTTGATGCTGGGCGCGGACGGCGCGGCGCAGCTTGTCCGAATAGGCGCGCCAATACGTGTCGGTGATGATGTTGAAGAACGAGAGCAGCTTAACCGTGGTGTTGGCCGTCAGCCGAACGTGCCCAAGGACCGCCTGCTGGAACGCGTCTCTGTAGGCGCGGATGACATCTCTGCGGCCTAAGTGGCGCAGGCCCATCAGCGCCAGGTCGTACGCCGTGGTGCTGATGTCGTCCGCCAGGTCCTCGGAATCGCCCTCCAGGTACTCGCGAAAGAGGATGACGAGCTCGCGCATCTGCGCCTGCTGCTCGTCCGTGGGCGCCTGAACGCCGCTTGGGATGTGGGCGAGCCAGGCTTCCAGCAGCACATCCCTACTCCTGGTTCTGTCCGGGGTTGTTACCCCCACATTGGCTACAGCGTCGCCCATAGTTGCTCAACTCGGTTCATGGTGGATGGTTCACCCGTGCCAGTCCAGCTGCCTCAGGTTCTCACGGGCTTCTTCGGCCTCCTCGCTATCTGGGGCCAGCTCCAGCACCCGCCGCCATGCGCGCTCTGCGGCCCCGAGATCTCCACGATCTGAATGCATGTACCCAAGAGCCATCAACACCGAAAGGTCATCGGGGTCGATCGCCCTCGCACGCTCCAACGCCTCCTCTTGCTCTTGATGCAGGCCCAGCATCCCGCACGCCGACGCCAGGTTGGCCAGGTACAGCGGCTCTGTTGGATCCAGGGCCACCGCCTCCCGAAAGAGGCGGCGCGCATCCTTGTACCTTCCTGCGCTGAAGGCCTCGGCGCCGCGCTCGTTGATCTGCTCCGCGCGGGCGCGATGTCCCTCCCCTGCCACCGTCGGCTCGCGCCAGGGGGGAGGGGCGTCCAGCACGCTGACATCCGCCAGCTCATCGCCGGTTGGCTCTACGTCTAGGGGCTCGCCACAGTGCGGGCAATGCGCCCACTCCGGCGACGTGGGAGCGCCGCACTCGGGGCACGTTTCCGAAACCGCGTGCCCACAAGACCGGCAGAACGGGGATCCCACCACCAGGGGGCCGCCGCATCTGGCGCAGATTGGGTCTATGGCGCGCGATGCTGGCTCGCCGCAGGCCACACAGAAGGCACTTCCGGGCGCCACGGCGGCCAAGCAGGCAGGGCAGAGCCGTGCGATATGCCGTCCGCATGCCGGGCAGAAGAGACCCGTGGCGGGCAGGGGAGCCCCGCACTCGCAACGCCCCATGGCGCTGATCGGCGCGGGCGACTCCGGCTCCTCGCCCGCGGCGGCAACAGCGACATCGGGCTGCGGCAACCGTGCGCGGATGCGGGTGGCGAACTCCGCCATCCGCGGGCGGTCCAGCGCGGAGAACGGAACGGATATCTCGGCGAGGTTGCTGGAGCCAGGCTTGGGCGAGAGGGTGAGCACGCCGCCAGCGCTGGTTGTTTGGATGGTGGCTGCTGAGAGCTGGGCCCACGGGCAGCTCCACACCTGAAGCTGAACCTTTCCGCCCGCTTTGGTGGGCCCCTCTCGGAACACCAGGACGCGCTCTTGCGTTGCCAGTACCGCGTGGTCCAGTCCTGCGCGCACCACCATTTGGGCCTCCTCGTCTGGAGACAGGGCTTGGCGCACGGCATCCTCCCACAGGAGGGGCAAACTCTCTCTTAGTGGCAGCACCTGCTTTTCACCCGCCATAGGAGCCTCCAGTGGCGTGGCAAACGGGGTGGCTACGCCAGCCTCATCATAGCACAGCGCGGCCCCCACCGCCAGCGATGGTTAGCGGCCGAGCGCTTGAGGCGAGGTATCGGACGATGGAACATGGGAACGAGGAAGCAATGAAGCAAGGGGGCGAGAGAACGAAGAGATCGGCAAGCCAGGAAGGGAGGCGGGCAGGAACAGACGGGGCGTTTGGTTCCTTGTCCGCTGCGCTCATTGTGGGGGTGTGGGGGGTAGGACGAGGGGAAGCACGCACGGAAGGATGACGCGGCCTCATTGTGAACAGAATACCGACGTCCTCCCCCTCGAGGGCCGCCCAACTGCGGAAGGAGTGATGCCTGGATGCGATTGCTTCTCTGTACGGTAGCCTTGCTTGCCGCCGTCGCCAGCGCGGTAGCTAGCCCAGTCCTAACCACGGCTAGCTTCCTCAACGAAATGGCCAACCTCAACCGCTTGGCCGAGCTCCCTGACGTTCCATACACCGCCCGCCAGTTCTCTTCGTATGACCGCGCCAGCCAGATTCGGGGGGGCGTTAAGGTGAACTGGTTCGCCAACGGCGACGCGGGCCACTACCTGCGGGACGAGACCCGCAACGGCCAGGTTGAGCACGTGATGATGGACGCGGACGGACCTGGCGTCATCACGCGCATCTGGTCTGCCAACCCGGATAACACCACAATCCGCTTCTACATCGATGGCGCCACGGAGCCCACCTTTGAGGCGGATTTCCTGGCGCTAACCACCGGCAAGGTCTCGCCGTTCATCGCGCCGCTTTCCCACCGCCTATCAGGTGGCGCCAACCTGTATTTCCCAATCACGTTTGCCCGGCATTGTAAGGTAACCCACACCGGCAACGGCATATACTACCAGATAGATGCCAGGTTCTACCCGCAGGGCACGCGCATACAAAGCTTCGATCCAAAGGCGCTTCCCGCCCTTCGGCCAGCAATCGAGAGGGTGGCCTCCGTCCTGTCAAATCCGGACCGCCTGAACCCACGCCCCAACCACTCCGCGCGCATCAGCCTGGCACCTGGCCAAACCGCCGCCCTGCTGGACGTATCCGGCCCCGCCGCCATCCGATACCTCGCGGTTCGCCTATCCACCGAGGGTCAGGAGGCTGCTCTGCGCGGAACGGTGCTGCGCATCCGTTTCGACGGCGAGAAGCCCCAGGTGGAGTGCCCCCTCGGAGACTTCTTTGGCACCGGCCCCGGCGCCAACTCGTACGTCTCTCTCCCGTGCACCGTTACGAAGGATGGAGAGCTGCGTTGCCGCTTTGCGATGCCGTTCGCCAAGCGGGCCACGCTCACCCTCACCAACACCACCAGCTCGCCGGTGCGAGGCAGCTTCGCCGCCAACGTCTCGCCATACCGGTGGTCAGGGCGCTCCCTCCTCTTCCACGCCAAGTGGCGCGCGGACCTCGATGCCCCCACAAGGCCGTTTAGAGATATGAGGTACATCAGCGTGGACGGCACCGGCCGTTACGTGGGCACCCAGCTGTCCATCACCAACCCATGGACCGACTGGTGGGGTGAGGGCGACGAGAAGATATACGTGGACGGCGAGAGCTTCCCAAGCTTCTTCGGAACCGGCACAGAGGACTATTTCGGCTACGCATGGGGTAGCCCACAGCTGTACACCAACGCCTACCACGCCCAAACCCGCTGCGACGGCCCCGGCACTTTCGGCGACTGCAGCGAGGTCCGTTGGCACCTCTTCGACGACATCCCGTTCAAGACCGGCGTGACGTTCGACCTTGAGCTGTGGCACTGGAAGGACGGCCGCGTCCCGATCTACAGTCGCACCTCCTACTACTACGCCCGCCCCGGCGCCGCGGACGACCATCCGCCCATCGCAGCCGACGAGCTCAAGGTGCCACAGAAGCCACCCCAGCCGCTTAGGTAAGGCAACCGCAGAGCGCGCGGGTGTGTGATGCCAAGGCACGGCCGCACACCCGCTCCTTTCACACGCGTTAGGGTAGGCCGAGCGCGCCGTTCGTGGTTCTCCTCACCCTGTCTAGCCATCTGCGCTGCGGATATAGGAGCGCTCGGTGGCATGGTGTTAGCCGAGAATGAGCGCGAAGGAGTGGCGCTGCCGGCCGCGCAGGGTGGGAAAGGGGTCGGGTATGGTGTGGATCCTGCGGTGGTTGGCCAGCCGCATCACAGCGCCTATGCTCGCTCCATTCGGCCTCAGGAGGCCTCCCCGCCCTGCCTGATGGCGGGCTTCTGCGCGCCCCCCGAACCCGGCGGCAAGGCGCGGGGAAGCCACACCGTTACCTCCGTCCCAACGCCAACGGCGCTCCGTATGCTCAGCGAGCCTCCGTGTGCCTCCGCGATGCTCTTGCAGATGGCCAGCCCCAGGCCAAACCCCCCATGCTCTCGAGAGCGGGCCAAATCCACCCGGTAGAAGCGCTCAAACAGGTGCGGTAGGTGCTCCGGCGAGATCCCCTCGCCGTTGTCCGCCACCGTGATCGCCGCCATGTCGCCCTCGGCGCGGGCGGAGAGCACAATGCGGCCGGTTGTGGGCGTGTGGCGCACGGCGTTCTCCACCAGGTTGCCCATCAGGCGCAGCAGATGGTGCATGTCGCCAAGCAAGTCCAGGTCCGGCTCAGGCGCCTGCACGTCAATGTGCGCATGCTCCTGGTCGCTGGTTGTCTCGGCGGCAAGCCTCAGCAGCTCCGCTGCGGATACGGGGGCCAGCTCCAACTCGATCTGCCCATCGTCGGACTTCGCCAGCAGCAGCAGATCTTGCACGATGCGGCTCATGGTGTCCGCCGCGCGGTCCGCCTCCTCCAGGGCCTCGCGATACTCCTCGGCGGATCCGCTCTCGGACAGGGCCAAGCTGGTGTTCGCCTTGATGGTGGTAAGCGGCGTGCGCAGCTCGTGGGAGGCATCGGCGGTGAACCGGCGCTGCCTCTGGAACGCCTCCTCCAGCCTCTGCAGCATCCTGTTGAAGCTCTCCGCCAGCTCCGCGAACTCATCGCCGCCGGTTACCGGAAGCCGCCTGGAAAGATCGTTTGCGCCCAGCCGGTCCGCCGCCTGTGAGATGTGCTTCACCGGACGCAGCGCCCTGTCGGTAAGAAAGGCGCCGCCCGCAAACGCCGCCAGCACCGCAAGCGGGATGAGGGTGAGCAGCGTGCGCGTAAGCCCCCGGTTCAGGCGCTCTAGGTCATCCAACGGCCGCGCCACCTGAACCGCCCCGTACCGCTTGCCGCCCATGGTAAGGGGCACCGAATATACGCGCACCGGCACCTGCGAGATGGTGACTTGGGAGTAAACCCGCCTGCCGGCAACGGCCGCCGCAAACGCACGCCCATCGTACGGCTGGCTGGGCCAAAACGGCACCAGCGACCGCCCGCGTGGATCCAGCAGCCGCGGCGACCTCAGCTGCTCGTAGCGCGACTCCGCGCCCGACTGCGGCCTTGCCCCACGCAGGACGATGCGCGCGCGGCCGGTGGTTCGCTTGCCCGCCGACACGGCTTGGTATGTGCGCCAGCCGTCCACCACGTGCTCGGCGCTTTCGGCCAGCTCTCCATCCACGGAGGCGCGCAGGTTGGCGCCCACCATAATGTGAATGGCAACCGCAAACGTTGCCAGTGCCGTGGCCATCACAACGGTGTTCCAGAAGGTGAGGCGCATGCGTACGGAAGACAGCCTCATTGGGCACCTCCCTGTTGGGCTTTCAGCGTATAGCCCACGCCACGCACGGTGTGAATCAGCTTCACGTCGTGGTTGGCGTCCACCTTGCGCCTTAGGAGGGCTATATGCACGTCCACGGTGTTGGAGTACATCTCATCGTCGCCCCACACGCGTTCCAGCAACACGTCCCGGGTAAGCACGCGACCCTCATTCGCGGCCAGCACCTCCAGCAGGTCGTACTCCCGTCTAGTGAGGGGTATCTCCACGCCAGCTCTGGTAACCCGCCGCGCGCCGGTGTCTATCTCAAGGTCGTGGATGCGGATGAGGGGGGCCTTGTGCACCTGGTCTCTCCGCACGAGGGATCTCACACGGGCCAGCAGCTCGGCGAAGTGGAACGGCTTGGGCAGGTAATCGTCGCCTCCCGCCTCCAGCCCTCGCACGCGATCCTCCACGGCGCCGCGGGCCGTAAGCATGAGGATGGGCGTTGAGATTCTAAGGGCCCTCAGTTCCTGGCATACGGTCCAGCCGTCCTTGCCTGGAAGCATCAGGTCCAATATGATAAGCGATGGATGTAGGTCAAGCGCCGCCTGCAAGCCGGCAACGCCATCGTACGCCAGGTCCACGGAGTAGCCGGCCTTCTCCAAGCCGCGCTTGATAACGGCGGCGATGGGGCGCTCATCCTCGATCACCAAAACTCTCACGCTTGCGGGCCTCCTTGCAGGTGCGCAGTTCGCCACATACAGGTTATCACACTTCATACTCTCATCATCTTTGTGAGGTAGAATGGTTGCGCGCGGAATCGATTGCCGGCAAGCAGTAAGGCCGGCGGCGCGATGACCTGGTTGGCCTTGGCGGCCGCCCCAAGGAAGATGAGCTTGGGAGGCGCATGGGCCGTGGGCGGCGCGGCCGAGGCGTTGAAAGAGGTAACACCATACAGAGGAAAGGAACCAAGGCAGCAATGAGGGCATCTTTGCCCGCTCGGACGTGGTGGGCTCTGGCACTGGTGGCTTCGCTCTGCCTGGGCCATTCCGCGGCATTGGCCGAACAGGCCGCCGCTGAGAAGACGGCGCCATCCGCCGGCCCAAGCGCACCGGTTGAGCCCACCGGGCCGGTAACCCTTCAGGATGCTATTCGAATTGCGAAGCAGAACCACGGGAGCGTGGTGGTTGCGCGCGAGGCGGTGGCGGTGGCCCAAGGCCGGGTAACGGAGGCGAGGGCGGGCACGTTGCCAAACGTCTCAGGCGATGTGACGTTTCAGGGCAGGGGTTCGTCGTTGGTGAACCGCGGCAACGGCGCCTTGGGCCGCAGCGGCACAACGTGGGACCCAAGACCTCTGCCCAGACTGTCCGTGAACTACACCCTCTACGATGGCGGGCAGACCGCGGCAGGGGTGCGTCAGGCGAGGGCCGGCGTTGCTGAAAGCCAGGCCGGAGAGCAGGCCACACTGCGGAACCTTGCGCTTACGGTTGCGTCTAGTTTTGTGGCGCAGCTGCGAGCTGAGAGTCTGCTTGACCTTCGGCAAGCGCAGGAGAAGCTGGCTCAGGAGCAGCTGGATCGCGTGGAGGCCCGTATATCGGCAGGTTCTGCCGCGGAGGCAGACCGCGCTCTTCCGCTATCGGAGGTTAGAAGCGCCCAAGTGGCCCGCATCCAGGCCGAGAACGACGCGAAGGTTGCCGCCACCGCGCTGCGTAACGCTATGGGCCTGTCGGTGGGGCCGCCGCTGAAGCTGGTTCAGCCAGCCGGTATCACCGGCACGCTCCCCAGCCAAAACGAGTTGATGGCCGAGGCGGAAAAGATGCGGCCGGAGTTGCAGCAGGCGCGCGCAAGGGTGGCTTCCGCTGCCGCTGGCCTTACGCTGGCCAAGCTACGCAGGTACCCACTGCTTGACGTTACGGCGGCTTACCAGGCCACGCCATCGGACCCAACGCAGCGGGCCAGCTGGGCCATTGGCCTAGGCATATCGATGCCGATCTGGGATGCTAACGTAACGCGTGCGAGGGAGGAAGAGGCCCGGGCTCAGCTTGTAAGCGCCACTGCAGACATGGAGCAGACCCGGAAGGATATCGCAGCCGAAGTGGAGCAGGCGTACCTGAACCTGGTAAGCGCCCGTGAGCGCTTGGGTGCCGCCACGGCCGCCGCGGATGCCGCCAAGGTGAACCTAGACGCCACCTCGGCCCGGTACGAGCGGGGCGTTGCCGGCGTATCTGTGGTGGACCTGTTTGCGGCACAGGTGCAGTACGATACCGCCAACGTCGACGCCATTCAGGCGCAGTACGATGTGTTACTTGCACAGGCTCAGTTGGATAGAGCAGTTGGAAGGATGGCAGGCACCGGCCAGTAAACGGCCGTGTGGGCTTGCCTCCTAGATGCGGAGGTAGGATGAATTCCCGCACAACCCGAAAACGCGGCCTTTTCCGCCGCCGATGGGTGTGGGTGGTGTTGGTGGTTGCCGTGCTGGGTGGCTGGTACGTCTCCGCCAAACGAAGGGCAGCAAGCGCCCAAGACGCGGTGACCTACGAGTTCGGCAGGGTGGAGCGCGGCGACGTTCGCAGCGTTGTGGAAGCCACCGGCACCATCCAGCCTTGGAAGACCGTTGATATCAAGTCGGACGTAGCCGGTAGAATAGTCAAGCTGGCAGTGGACCTTGGCGACTACGTCAAGCAGGGCCAGCTCATCGCCCTCATAGATCCAACCGATACCCAGGTGGCCCTGGATCAGGCGCAGGCGGACCTCAAGGCTGCCAACGCCAAGAAAGACCAGGCTATCCTCGCCCTGTCTCAGGAGCGCCAGCAGTCCGTTA
>Ga0315298_1007368_pt1 | contig 14528 bp, 16 predicted proteins | sample WHS_1_MG_FD_203077 | JGI IMG/M metagenome (GOLD analysis project Ga0315298, IMG submission 203077) | Extremophilic microbial mat communities from Washburn Hot Springs, YNP, Wyoming, USA - WHS_1_MG | ecosystem: Environmental > Aquatic > Thermal springs > Hot (42-90C) | place: USA: Wyoming... | reverse complement strand
TCAAAGCGTAACGGACAGGCGGCGAATCGCGGGTATTCTAGCACAGGATAATCTTGGGTACAATACGTGGGCAGGGCCCATTTCAAAGTCCCGGTCGGCTGCCATTCTTAGCAAATCGGGGCCACAACACCCTGTGCAAGGCACAGAAACTTGAAGTTCCTGAACACCCGAAGCGCAGCGGAGGCGAAAAATCCTGCCACTACGGGCCGTGACCCTCCGCTCCACTCAGAGTAACAATGAAAAGGCCTGGCCGCCCGGCTTATTGACAAATGGTACACACCTGCTAACATTGAAAAACGACACGCCTGGCAGCGTGGTCCGGCAGTGAAAAGACTGGCCCCAAGTTGGTATAATACAGTACGATAGGAAGGAGGGTGATCGTATGTCTGGCCACAGTAAGTGGGCACAAATAAAGAGACAAAAAGGCGCAAACGACGCCAAGAGAGGGCAGATGTTTACTAAGCTTGGCCGAGAGATTACGGTCGCCGCTCGCAACGGCGGCGGTGATCCCGCCGCGAACTTCCGCCTCCGCCTGGCTATTCAGAGGGCACGCGAGAATAATATGCCCCTAGACAACATAGAGCGCGCTATCAAGCGCGCGACAGGAGCCACCGAAGGATCAACTCTGGAAGAGGTTGTATACGAGGGATACGGCCCCAACGGCGCGGCGATAATGGTCGAGGCTTTGACTGATAATCGCAACCGAACTGTTTCGGAAGTTCGTAACGTGTTCGCGCGAGCAGGCGGCAGTCTTGGCGAGACAGGGTGTGTCTCCTGGCTGTTCGACCCCAAGGGCGTTGTTACGATCGACGCGTCAGGTCGGGACGCAGACGAAATCGCGCTCGCGGCCATAGATGCGGGGGCCGAAGATGTCAGAACAGAGGACGACGCAGTCGAGGTATACACCGCCCCGGAGGCACTGGAATCAGTACGTCAGACGCTTGAAAAGAGCGGACTGCCGATTTCGTCCGCCGAGATTACCCAGCAGCCGAAGACTACTATTGAACTCGACGAGAAGGATGCCATCCAAGTATTGAAGCTTATGGATAGGCTGGAAGAACTGGACGACGTGCAGCGTGTGCATAGCAACGTGGACTTCCCTTCGGACATTCTGGAGAAATACGTCGGCTGATGGCCCAGCGGGACGTTGAAGTGGGTGGGCGCTTAGCTCTTGGCATCGATCCAGGGACGGCAATCATGGGATTCGGCCTGGTGCGCGAGGAACAGGGCTCCCTGGAACTCGTGGACTTCGGGGTAGTGACTACCCCCACAAGCCTGCCGCTCGCGGAGCGCCTTCAAATACTTCATCGCAGCACACTCGATCTGATTCACCGCACACATCCAACAGAAGTGGCCGTCGAGGAGCTGTTCTTCAGCAAGAACGTTCGGACAGCTCTGGCAGTAGGGCAGGCCCGAGGGGTAGCTATTCTGGCGGCTGCCAACTGCGGGTTACCGGTATCGGAGTATTCCCCCTTGCAGATAAAGCAGTCAATCGCGGGCTACGGCCGCGCCCGCAAGGAGCAGATACAGGAGATGGTAAGGATACTCCTTGGGCTGCCGTCTATCCCTGAGCCAGATGATGCGGCAGACGCGCTTGCTCTGGCCATATGCCACCTGAACACCAGCCGTATGGCTCGGCTCATTGAGCGATTGTAGATCGAAACGAGGTTATAGGGTGATTTCCAGTATCAAGGGCATCTTGCAGAAACGCTCCACAGAATTCGTCATAGTTGAGGTCGGCGGTGTGGGATTCAAGGTATACGTTCCCGCCAGCACCCTAACAGCGATTGGCGACTTGGGCGATATCGTGGCGCTGCACACGCACCTGCATCTGCGCGAGGACAATCTAGCCCTTTACGGCTTCGCCACAGAGGATGAACTATCCACGTTCGAACTGCTGATAAACGTTTCCGGTGTGGGCCCTCGGGCGGCGCTGTCTGTTCTGTCGGCTGTCTCGGTGGATTCGCTACGTTTGGCCATAGCCAGTGGTAACGTGGAGATGCTGACGAGGGTTCCAGGTATAGGCACGAAGACCGCTGGCCGGATAGTGCTGGAACTGAAGGGCAAAATAGACGTAAGCTCGCTGAAACCGGCTGACTCTGGCGTGTTTGTGGACGATGCCGATGTTCTCGGCGCGCTTGTCAACCTTGGCTACAGTCTGGCCGAGGCTCAGTCAGCAATTCGCTCCTGTCCTCGCGAAGGTAATCCTCCCGTTGAGGACCGCATACTGGCTGTCCTGCGATATCTTGCTAACCGTTGACGAGGCTCGCGCCTTATCGGAAGCTTCCCCAAATGTCACCGGAATGCGAGTTCAGGAAAACGCGGCTAACATAAGCAGCAACATAGCGTAGCCTAGGTCCACGCGGACTGACCTGAGGATATCCACGGCATATATTGCTACCACCAGAGGATATCCTGTCACTGCCAGCAGGCTTCCCCTCTTCAAATGACTGTTCGCCATTTGCCACAGGCTTCTGGCGTCCCCTTTGCTGGGAAATGCCTGCACAGAGATGGAAATACCCCACCAAAGCGCCACCAGTGAGACGGCTAGAATGCCCGTGTTGGCCAAGTTGTCGCGAGCCAGGTAGGTCCAGGCAGAGGAGGAACAGCGGAAAAGCGCGAAGGCCACCGCCGAATTAACTAAAAAAGGACCGGCAACGATGGCCAGATGCTCGACAAACCGAGAGGGAGCCGAGTGAAGCACATAGCCCGCCGGGTGCCCGAATTGGAAGAATACCACCTTGTGCACGCGGGCCCCCACCAGCCGGCAGAAAATGAAATGGCCAAGCTCGTGGAACACGACGCCGGGCATTACCAGCAATCCCAACCCCAACCTAAGCACAACTGCTCCTCTGCTCCCTACGGCACCGCAACCGCGATGCGGACGTCATATCCCGTGAGTGGTTCAGCCGCCCCATTATACCATCCTGAGTCACATTGTGCGTTGACTTGGTAACTGTCAAGTGTCAGTACCAGTATGCAGCTTCCAAGGCTTCACTTCGAGGCGGACGTGTGCTATACTACGTCCGGCTTTTCGGCGCGTCGCCGGAGGGAAAACGCTTGTTGAGCACACAAAGCATGTGATATACTTCGCACGGCGTGCCACGGGAGACGCGCTGCCCACAGATCCTAGACCGGGAGAGAACGACGTTGTTAACTGCTTACGGTTACATTGGGCTTTTCCTCATCATCGCCGTCCTGTTCGGATTGATCGCCATCGGCTTTTCCTACCTCATACGCCCCAAGCGCGCGAATCCGGTGAAGCTCTCCACCTATGAGTGCGGTCTCCAGCCAGTGGGGCCCGCTTGGGTGCAGTTCAAGATCGGGTTCTACCTTTACGCGCTAGTATTCGTCATTTTCGATGTTGAGACCGTGTTTCTCTATCCCTGGGCCGTCGCCTACAGGCGCCTCGGGCTGTTTGCGCTGGTGGAGATGTTTATATTCATCGCGTTGCTGGTCGTGGGGCTGATCTACGCGTGGAGAAAGCGAGCGTTGGTATGGAAATGAAAGAGCTTCCCGAACGAGCAACGTTGACCTGTGGAGCCGCTCGAAGCCCAGTGGGCCTGCCCGCGGGGCAAACGGTACAGCTGGGTGAGAGAAAAGGAGAGACAGAGTTATATCCTTTTGGTCTCCCCGAGGAAGAGATGCTCCGGGGCAATATCTTGCTCACAAGGGTTCACAAGCTGTACAACTGGGGCCGACGAAACTCGGTGTGGCCGCTCACCTTTGGGCTAGCCTGCTGCGCCATCGAAATGATTGCCACGACAGACCCAAGGTTCGATATCGCACGCTTCGGAATGGAAGTGTTCCGGCCATCACCACGCCAGGCGGACTGCCTGATTGTTAGCGGCACGGTTACTAAAAAGATGGCTCCAGCAGTGCGTCGTATTTGGGACCAGATGCCCGAGCCAAAGTATGCGGTAGCGATGGGCAGTTGCGCCATATCTGGAGGGCCGTTCGTGGGATCGTACAACGTGGTGATGGGAGTGGACCAGATACTTCCGGTGGACATCTACATTCCAGGATGCCCTCCCCGTCCCGAAGCCCTGCTGGACGGATTGATGCGGTTGCAGAAGAAGATAGATAAGCAGGCTATTCTTTTCAAGCTGGCTTGGGGTGAGGAATGACCACGAATCGCGACGAAGTAAGCGTAGTAAACCTCCTTCCACCGGCATTGGCCGAGGGAGTCATCGCAGCGAAGTCAGGGGAGGTCCCTGAGCTTCTCGTTAAGACTGACCGAATCGCGGAGATATGCGAGTACCTCGCGTCGTCGCCCGACTTGAGCTTCAATTACTTGGTCAACCTGACCGCCGTCGATTGGATAAACTACTTCGAGCTCGTGTACCATCTGCACTCGATCAGGCACGGTCGAATGATTGCGATCAAGGCGCGGGTGGACCACGACAATCCGGTGGCGCCATCAGTGGCGAGAATATGGGACGCCGCGAGATTTCAGGAGCGAGAGACCTACGATCTCTTCGGTATCAGCTTCAACGGGCATCCTGATCTCAGGAGGATTCTGCTCTACGACGAGTTCGTGGGACATCCGTTGCGCAAAGACTACAATCTGCCGAGAGAGGAGATAAGCCAGCAACTACGCTAGGCTTGACTGGAGTTGGCAGTTCAGGGGTAGCAGAGTATGGGAGAAACGACCCACCAAATCGAACAAGCGATTCCCACAGGCAGGATAGAAACCGAGCGCATTATCGTCAACATGGGGCCTCACCACCCCAGCACGCACGGAGTGCTGCGGATAGTGCTTACGCTCGACGGCGAGACGGTTGTCGACGCCGATCCCGTGTTTGGGTACTTGCACCGGGGATTCGAGAAGCTTTGTGAAGAAGGTACCTATCTCCAAAACGTGTCCCTCACCGACCGTCTTGACTACCTCGCGGCGATGACGAATAACTGGGCTTACGTCACAGCGGTGGAGAAACTGGCCGGCATCGAGGTCCCGGAGCGAGCTGAGTACATCCGCGTCATTGTGGGCGAATTGCAAAGAGTTGCTAGCCATTGCGCCGCGATCGGGTTCTTTGGGAACGACATCGGAACTTCCTTCACCCCTCTAATGTGGCTGTTCCGCGACCGTGAGATGGTGCTGGATCTTTTCGAGATGATAAGCGGTGCACGGATGACCTACAACTATTACCGCCCCGGAGGAGTGGCCGCTGATCTCACGCCGGAATTCATCGCCGAGACTCGGAAATTCCTGGCACATATGCCGCACAGTTTGGACGAGATCGAAGGATTACTAACCGGAAACGAGATCGTGCTCTCCAGATGTAAGAAGATAGGCGTGATCCCCCTGAATAGGGCTATTAGCTACGGATTAAGCGGCCCAAACCTTCGCGCCTCGGGTCTGGCTTTCGATCTCCGCAAAGTACTGGGCTACAGCGTCTATCCGCGGATGCAGTTCGACGTAGTCACCGGCACCGTTGGAGACACATTCGACCGCTACATCGTGCGCGTTCGGGAGATCAGGGAGAGCCTGAAGATAATCGAGCAGGCGATTGAACAACTGCCGCCGGGAGAGTTTTGCACCAAGCTGCCGATAAACTTCCGGCCACCGGTTGGAGAAGCTCTGAGCAGAATAGAGGGACCGCGTGGCGAAATCGGATTCTACATAGTGAGCGATGGCTCGATCGCGCCTTATCGCTGCCACCAGCGGGCGCCTTCGTTTATCAATCTGGGAATCATAAGCGAACTGCTCAAGGGCCTCAAGGTAGCCGACGCGGTGGTCGCGCTGGCAAGCCTGGATCCCGTTATGGGAGAGGTGGACAGGTAGTATGGAACTGTTGAACAACATATTTATCGTGGTGCGAGACATTATCGCGAATTTCCTGGTAGGAACGCTGGGCATACCCTCCTGGATATCCGACGCCTTTCTCACCGTCGTCGCTATCGTAGTCTTCGTCGTGTTCTGCATCGTCAACGTCATATTCCAGGTGTTGGCCGAGCGCAAGATAGTAGGCTTCGTGCAAGACAGGATGGGACCTAACAGAGTCGGGCCCTGGGGCTTGCTTCAGATGGTGGCCGACACCCTCAAGCTCTTGACTAAGGAAGATATCTTCCCATCCGCAGCAGATAGATGGGCCTATCGGCTAGCGCCGATCGTAATATTGAGCGCTGCGCTTCTCGTCTACGCTGTGATTCCGTTTGGCCGGGGAATGGTGATCGCTGATGTCAACATAGGAATACTCTACCTGGTGTCAATTTCGTCGCTGGCCACCATAGGGTTCCTGATGGCCGGATGGGGATCAAACAACAAATACTCCTTGTTGGGATCTATGCGAAGCGTGGCCCAGATGGTTAGCTACGAGATTCCGCTGGTACTCTCCATCATCGGAGTCATCATGCTAACCGGTTCTCTTCAGATGACCCAGATCGTGGGCGGCCAGGGAGGACTGTGGTTTATCGTCTGGCAGCCACTGGGATTCATCGTGTACTTCATTTCGGCAATTGCTGAAATCAACCGGTGCCCCTTTGACCTGCCCGAAGCGGAATCTGAGTTAATCGCAGGGTACCACACCGAATACAGCGGGATGCGGTTCGCCCTGTTATACCTGGCCGAGTATATCAATGCCTTCACAGTTGCAGCGGTTGCAACGACTCTGTTCCTGGGGGGATGGCAGGGCCCTATCCTGCCGCCGTACATATGGTTCTTTATCAAATCCTGGGTAATATTCTGGGTGATGCTGTGGATTCGTGACACCCTGCCTAGAGTTCGAGTCGATCACTTGATGGGTTTTGCCTGGAAGGTGCTGATACCGCTGGCGCTAGTGAACATCTTTATCACCGGCGCGGTTCTGGTGCCGCTATTCCAGAGCCTTGCCAAGTAGGAGGTAGGTCTGGCATTTGGCAAGGGTGCCGGACGAGGAAGACAGATGCTAGGTCTCGGAATCGCCAAAGGCATGATGATCACCTTAAAGCACATGTTCATGAAGCCGTACACGGTGCAGTATCCTGAGGAGAGACTGCCACTGAAGCCGGCTTTTCGAGGCGCACCCGCGCTGATTTTTGAGAACGGGAAGGCACGATGCGTTGGTTGTGGCATTTGCGTGCGAGCGTGTCCCCACGGTGTGATTCGCATCGAGACGAGCCTGGACAGCGACCTGAAGCGGCGCGTCGATCGCTACGAAATTGAGCTTTGGCACTGCCTGTTCTGCGGCCTCTGTTCTGAAGCCTGTCCGTTTGGGGCACTGGCGATGAGCCACGAGTACGAACTGGCAGACTATGGGCGCTACAGCTTGGTCTACGACACCGCTCGGCTGCGAGGCGAGGGAGAGGCTCTGACTGAGGCCAGAGAAGCGACACCGGCTCCCGCAGGTGCGCGAGAGCTGGTTGCCGCTCAGAAGGAGGTTGCAAAGGTCTGATGTCCGTTACGACGATAGACGATCCCATTGTTGCGATTGCCTTCTACGTCCTAGCCATCGTCATGCTGGGTTCGGCGCTGGCGGTCGTGCTCCTCAGGAACATCGTACACTCTGCCTTGTTCCTGGCGCTCGCTTTTCTGTCGGTAGCCGGAATATACATTATTCTCAGTGCCGAGTTTCTAGCCGCGGTCCAGATTCTTATATACGCTGGCGCAGTAATGATTCTGTTGCTGTTCGCCATAATGCTCACGCAGCGCGCCCATTCATCGCAGAGTAACATCCCGAACAGCCAGGCCGCGTTAGCTGGAGTTATCTCCGTCGCCCTGCTCGCCGTAGTCGGGTCAGTTATCGTTAGAACACCCTGGCGCGTGGGGCTGGAGACTCCGGCGCAGCCAAACACGGAATTATTGGGCCGGGCGCTTTTCAACCAGTACGTGCTGCCATTCGAGATAGCGTCGGTGCTGCTGCTGGTGGCGATGATCGGCGCGATCGTAATCGCACGGGAGGACTGAGCAGTGCTCTCAATCAATCATTTTCTGTTCCTGGGAGCGATTCTGTTCTGCATTGGATTGTACGGAGCGCTCTCAAAGCGAAATGCCGTAGCTATACTGATGGGCATCGAGCTTATGTTCAACGGGGTGAATATCACTCTAGTCAGCTTTTCTCGATTTCTGTCGCCGGCAACAACCATTGGACAGATATTTGCCATTTTTATTATCACTGTTGCTGCCGCTGAGGCAGCCGTGGGTCTAGCCATCGTGCTGGCTATCTATCGGTCTCGCCGCACGATCAGCGTCGAAAACATCGACCTGATGAAATGGTAGCTACACCGGACTGAGGTTGGTGAAGAATGGAATCTATTAGTTATCTGTGGCTAATACCGTTATTTCCACTGCTATCGTTCATCATAATAGTGTTCCTGACGCGGGGGCTGCCCAAGCTCAGCAGCATCGTCTGTATCTTATCGATATTCGCCTCGTTCCTGGTGTCGGTCTGGGCCTTATGGTCGTTGATCGCAGCTCTGACCGGAGCCCACCCTTCCCCCGAGGCGATGCACCACGAACTGACCATCACGTGGTTCACCACCGGCGGCGTGACGGTGCCTCTGGGACTGATACTGGACCCGCTTACAGCGATGATGCTGTTTGTGGTAACCACAGTGAGCTTGCTGGTGCAGATTTACTCCACAGGTTATATGGCTGGCGACCCTGGTTACAGCCGGTATTTCGCCTTTATGTCACTGTTCACCATGTCGATGCTGGGCCTGGTGCTGGCAAACAACTTCGTTCAACTCTACATCACGTGGGAGTTAGTTGGGCTGTGCTCGTACCTGCTGATTGGCTTCTGGTTTCAGAAACCAGAGGCGGCCTCTGCAGCAAAGAAGGCGTTCGTCACTACGCGTCTGGGCGACCTGGGCTTCCTGATAGGCATATTGATACTCTACTTCAACACCGGCAGCTTCGTGTTTGCTGACATCGAAGCCGGAATCAAAGCCGGGGCTATAGGCGGTGGCGTGCTTACGCTGGCTGCTGTGTTCGTATTCTGCGGAGCCATAGGCAAATCTGCGCAGTTTCCACTTCACGTGTGGTTGCCCGATGCTATGGAAGGTCCCACACCAGTTAGCGCCTTGATTCACGCAGCAACGATGGTTGCCGCTGGCGTTTATATGGTGGCGCGAGCCGTGAACATCTTCTCGGCCGCTCCCGACTCGCTTGTGGTGGTGGCTTATGTAGGAGGGTTTACGGCCATACTCGCAGCGACTATGGGAATTGTGATGACCGACATCAAGAAGGTCATGGCATACTCCACGATAAGCCAGTTAGGCTATATGATGATGGCCCTGGGCGTCGGGGCTTGGGGAGCAGGCGTATTCCACTTGTTCACCCACGCTTTCTTCAAGGCGCTGCTCTTCCTTGGGTCTGGCAGCGTAATCCATTCCGTGAACAACCAGGACATGCGCAACATGGGCGGGCTTGGCAAGCATATGAAGATCACGATGACGACAATGCTTATAGCCAGCCTTGCGCTGGCTGGATTCCCAGGGTTTAGTGGATTCTGGAGCAAGGACGAGATACTTGCCGGTGCATTCAACAAAGATATGTTGCTGTTTAGTGTGGGACTATTGGGTGCGTTTATCACGGCTTTCTACATCTTCAGGGCTATGTTCCTGACCTTCTTCGGGGAGTACCGCGGGCAAACTGCAGTGGCGATGGCCGACGGTGGGCACCACGATTCTCACAGGTCCGATTCTCACGGCTCGCACGGTCCGCACGAGTCACCGTTGGCAATGACGATCCCGTTGATGCTGTTGGCCATTCCAGCGCTGTTGGCGGGATTTCTCGGCTCCCCCTTCACCAATAACGTCTTCGGGACCTTCATATCCGGTGGTGAGCACCACGCCGAGGAAATCAACTACACCGTAATGGCCATTTCGTCCGCTGTGGGCGTAGCGGGGATATTTCTCGCCTGGCTTATCTACGGGGTCAAGGCGATCTCGGCTGATGCCATTCGCGAAGCGGTGTCCCCCATCCACGCGCTCGTGGTCAACAAGTACTATCTGGATGATCTCTACCTGTGGATAATCAACGCGATCGTGCTCGGCCTGTCCCGGGCGTGGCTGTGGTTCGATCTTAACATCGTGGACGGCGTCGTCAATGGTATCGCGACGCTAGTGGGAGCCTTTGGTGGAGGGCTTCGCCGGGTGGAAACTGGCCGCGTGCCCAACTACGGACTGGCGATTTTTGTCGGAACGATTGTCATCGCCGGTTGGTTAGTGCTCAGTGGCAGTACGCCGTGAGCAAGAGCAGGTAGGAAACGGGAAGAGGAGAACAGGATAGATGTCGGGATACTTGACGATAATCACTTTCTTGCCCTTGCTGGGAGCCATAGTCACCGCGCTGATTCCTGGCCGGAACGAGCGTGCAGTGAAGTTTAGCGCCGCTGGATTCAGCCTCGTCGCCCTCCTGCTGTCACTCGTCGTGGCTGTACAATTCGACCCGAGCAAATCAGGGCTGCAGTTTGTGGAGAAATTGCCGTGGATACCACAACTGGGCGTATCGTATTTCGTTGGCATTGATGGCCTCAACCTGCCGATGGTCGTTCTCACCACGTTGCTGACACTTCTGGCAGTTCTTGCTTCGTGGAATATTAAGCCTAACCCCAAGGAATACTTCGCGCTCATTCTGCTGCTTGAGGTGGGCATTCTGGGAGTCTTCGTTTCACTCGACCTCTTGCTTTTCTTCCTGTTCTGGGAAGTCGAACTAATCCCAATGTACCTGCTGATCGCCAAGTGGGGTGGCCCAAGAAGAGAGTATGCGGCGATCAAGTTCGTTCTTTACACACTGGCCGGCAGCGCCTTGATGCTCACCGGCATTCTCGCCCTGTACTACGCCAGCGGCGCCAAGACGTTCGACATGTTTGAGCTGGCCAAGACGCCTTACGCCACCCTATACGGCGCGGCATTCCAGACTGTAGTCTTCTTCTTGCTTTGGACTGGTTTTGCCATCAAGTTGCCGGTCTTTCCGTTCCACACCTGGTTGCCCGACGCTCACGTTGAGGCTCCCACTGCCGTGAGCGTCATCCTAGCCGGAGTCCTACTGAAAATGGGTGGATACGGAATGATCCGCATCAATATGTCACTTCTGCCTGGAGCCGCTCGTGAATACGCCTGGCTTCTGGGCACATTGGCGGTGATTAGCATCATCTACGGTGCCGGCCTGTCGATGGTTCAGAATGATCTGAAGAAAATGGTGGCTTACTCGAGCGTGAGCCACATGGGCTATGTTCTCCTCGGATTCGCCGCTCTCACTAGCCTGAGCGTGAACGGCGCTATGTTGCAGATGTTCACTCACGGCACCATTACAGGGCTTCTGTTCTTGCTCGTTGGAGTCATATACGACAAGGCTCACACACGCCAGATTTCCGACTTCGGCGGGTTGGCCACTAAGATGCCGTTTTATGCCGTTCTCTTCACGATGGCTGGCCTTGCCTCGCTAGGACTACCAGGTATGAGTGGGTTCGTCGCCGAATTTCTCGTATTTGTCGGGTCGTTCGCTTCGCTTCCGTGGCTCACGGCTATCGGCGCCGCTGGCATAGTGATTACCGCGGGATATTTACTCTGGATGATCCAGAGGGTATTCTTCGGGCCGCTTGTGCCCAAGTGGGCTCACCTTGAGGATGCGAGAGGGCTAGAGGCAGTCCCGCTGGTTTGCCTGATGGCGGTGGTGATTCTCGTAGGTGTCTATCCTGGCATAATAACCGGCATCATTAGCAGCGGCGTTGCGCCGGTGGTAGCGAAGCTAGGATTGTAGCGCTAAGACTCTGTTTTGTCGGAGGGACGATTCTTGAATCTCTTCCTTCTCTTACCGGAAATAAGCCTGATAATCGTGGGAGTAGTGATTATCTGCCTGGACCTTCTAGTCGGCGAGGAGAACAAATCTGTTCTGGGATACCTGGCTTTCATCGGGTTGATCTTTCCTCTTGCCTTGACGCTGGCACTGGCAGGTCGCAACGAAAGCTCCTTCGGAAACGCTCTGGTAATCGATCCCTTGGCCATTTTCTTCAAAGTCCTTTTCCTCGTCGCGGCAGGCCTGGTAATTCTGGCATCGATTGATTACGCCCAGCGTCTGCCGATAATGCAGGGCGAGTACTATGCCCTCGTGCTTTTCGCGACGGCAGGGATGATGTTTATGGCCAGCACCCGAGAACTCATCTCCATTTACATTTCGCTTGAACTGACCAGCATCACCCTGTACATCCTGGCAGCGTCGATCAAGAACGATGCGAAATCCGGTGAATCCGGCCTCAAGTATATGCTGCTCGGAGCCCTTTCGTCGGCTGGCTTGCTCTACGGAATGGCCTTGATCTACGGTTCCACTGGGACCACTGTGCTAAACGATGTTGCCGCAGCAATTAGCCAGCGAGGCGTGACAGCTGCTGTGGTTCTCGGTCTGGTGTTTCTGGCCGCGGGATTTGGATTCAAGATCTCGGCTGTTCCCTTCCATATGTGGGCGCCAGATGTGTATGAGGGCGCGCCAACTCCCGTCACCGCGTTTCTGGCCGTGGCGTCCAAGGCTGCCGGCTTTGCAGTTGTTATGCGAGTGTTTGCCACTGGACTTGGTCCAGCCCACGGCATTTGGCCCTCCGTTTTCGCTGTCCTCGCTGCCGTGACTATGACTCTGGGCAACGTGGTAGCACTGAGGCAGGACAACATCAAGCGCATGCTGGCATACTCGAGCATCGCTCACGCGGGCTATATGGCGATGGGCGTCGCCTCGGCCACTACGAGCGCAAGCTCCGGAATAATGCTCTATCTCGCCGCCTACGCTTTAACCAACATAGGCGCATTCGTGGCCATCATCGCCTTCTCCAACCGCTTGCAAAGCGACGACATAAACGATTACGCGGGCCTGTTCAGAAGAGCGCCTCTCGTGTCCATAGGTCTGGCGCTGTGTCTTCTTTCGCTTGCCGGCATTCCGCCGATGGCTGGATTCATCAGCAAGGTGTATCTGTTCCTAGCAGCCTACGAAGCAGGGTTGGCATGGCTGGTAGTGCTCGGCCTCTTCAATAGCGCGATATCTATGTACTACTACGTGCGAGTGGTCCGCGTGATGTTCCTCAAAGAGCCCTCAGCGCGGGAGTCGCTGGCAACAAGCGCTAACCTTGGAGTAGCTCTGTTCGTGTCGGTTGCTGGATTGCTGGTGCTGGGAATCTACCCGAGTCCGGTATTGCAGGCGGCAACCCAGGCAGCTCAAGTGCTGTTCCCTTAGCAGAAATCGGAGAGCGACAACCTGGGGTAGCCTACTGAGAAGACGCTGCCAACGGGCCTGCGGTAGTGAGGAAAAGGCCTGCAGCTAGAATTGCCAGCACCAACAGGGTTATGAGGGTGAACGCCCTGTCTCGCTCGCGGAGGAACGACGCCGCGGAAAGCACTAGCGGCACGACAGGCGTGGTCATAAGAATGAGCAAGCCAACAGCAATCACGGCATTAGGATCCCAGCGCGACAGTCCCCGCAGAACCTCGTTCGGCGAGCGGAATGCCACGACTCGTCCAGAGCCGTGCGAAAGCGCAGAGGACAGGCCCGAGCGGTCCGGACCGGCGCCAAGGGAAACCAGGATCATCGCTGCGCCGACTCCGATTATCGCACAACTTAGAAGCACTCCCCAGCGCAGTGCTAGGCTGATTAGCACCTCAATTTGCTGCTGGTCTTTTCCCGTAAGCTCTAGTGCCTTACTTCCCTGACCCCTTCCATTAATAGCCCGCCTTGCAGGCGGGCCATTGAAGTTGTGCCAGAGCGTATCGGTTACTCGCCTTTGCCGCAATGCCATTCTCGTCCTCCTCTTCAGACCACATGCCAGCCCACGCCTTTGGCGGCCATTTGCAGAGCGACCACAACCAGGACCAAAACGAACGTTTGGCGAATTAGTGTGCTGCGCGCACGCATCAGCGCACGTGCCCCCACGGCTGCTCCAAGCAAGACGCCTATCGCCACCGGCGCAGCGACGATGGGAACAATGTCGCCTCGGGCGAAATAGATGCCAGCGCTAGCTACGGCGGTCACGCCAATCATGAAGTTGCTGGTTGCACTCGACACTTTGATTGGAAGCCGCATCACCAGGTCCATCGCTGGAACCTTGAGCACTCCACTGCCGATGCCCAGTAATCCCGACACAATGCCAGCTATGTACATCAGTAACAGGGCTAGTGGAACACCGGCTACGGCGTAAGGTGTCATCCCTCCCCGCGACGCGTTTGGGTAGGCACCCGCTAATCCGAGACGTTCCGACCACGGATGGTTGACTACGCCAAGCGAAATATCGGCACGCCGCTTCCTGAACATTGCCAGAGCCGAATAACCGACAATTACGGAGAAAAGCAGGTAAAGAGCCTGAGGGGCAACGATAGCTGCTGCAAAGGCTCCAGTCACCGCCCCCGCGGTCGTCGCGGTCTCCAGGAGAAGCCCCACGCGCCGATTAGTCAAACCATCACGTATATACGCAGCGGCTGCACCACTAGAGGTTGCGATCACGGAGACAATGCTGGCGCCAATGGCGTAGTGGATATCTACGCCCATAAGAAGTGTCAACATCGGAACCACAATGATGCCCCCGCCGAGGCCCAGAAGTGCTCCCAGTGCACCAGCAAAAACTGAACCT
>Ga0315298_1007366_pt1 | contig 14530 bp, 14 predicted proteins | sample WHS_1_MG_FD_203077 | JGI IMG/M metagenome (GOLD analysis project Ga0315298, IMG submission 203077) | Extremophilic microbial mat communities from Washburn Hot Springs, YNP, Wyoming, USA - WHS_1_MG | ecosystem: Environmental > Aquatic > Thermal springs > Hot (42-90C) | place: USA: Wyoming... | reverse complement strand
TTGGCGCAGAAATCCAGACCCACCACGCGCCCCTGCGGCCCGGCCACCCGGGCCTGTTCGATGGTGAGCATGGCCGTACCGCAACAAACATCCAGGCCGCGCCCCCCCGCCTTCAACCCGGTGCAGGAAACGGCGAAACGGCGCCAGTATTTGTCCCGGTTGAAACTCAGGGCGGTGTTCAACAGGTCGTAACGGTGGGCGATGGTGGAGAAAATGTCATGCACATATTCTTCCTTGTTCCGGTATCGGGCTGGAATTTGAACCAAATTCAATACTTCCCCTCCATAATAAAACTGCCTTCATCAAACCACCAATCGCGAGGCGGCGGTTTCCTCTTTGCGCAGGCACTCAATCAGATACTTCATCGCGCGGTGAAATTCACCGGCCGGCAGGGCGGCCAGTTCCTGCTCCGCCAGCGAGAAAAAATTCTCTCCTTCCGCAAGGAGCCCGTTTTCCCGACACCCCCGCGCCATACCCAGATGCGCGCCGAACCGTTTCAGAATCTCCCGCTGCTCCACCGGGGCGCCGGCCAGGTGTGCGCCCAGCTCGCAGGCGGCGCCGGTCAAAGAAGCCGTTTCCAGCTGAACAACTTTCAGCCAGGGTATATTTTTGCCGCTGAAAGAGCTCTTCAGTCTTAAAATGTGTCCTTCATTAATCTGACAGATCACCTCGGAAAGGGGACGCAGATAATGCACAATACCGGCATCGCACAGGGAGGTGAAAAAACGGCCGTACAGGTAATCTCCCACCAGCACGGGAAACTGATGTCCGTCCCGCGGATCGGACGGCGTGTGCGGGGAATTCCCCTCGCCGATGCCGCGGTGCACCGCCACGGCCAGGTAGATGAACTGGACCACCGCCGCCAGAACCACCACCTGGGGTAAGAGCGGGCCGAACAGGCCGGCGGAAAGCAGCACCAGTGCCGGTCTGAACACGCCGTCCACCGCTCCCGCCGGTAAATGGGCAAATGAGCTCAGATGACCGGACTTGATTTGAAAGGATTTTTCCAGCAGCTCCTCCATCCGAAGAAGCTCGTTCTGAATGGGAGATAAAACCCTGCTGAGCATGACAGACCTCCTTGAGAGCCCTAACTTATAGTAGATTCGCGATCGGGGAGAAATATCCTCCCGGGTGTTGAAAATTGCCTTTAAAAAGCAGTGAGCCCTGCTCTTCTTTGCGAATGGCAGGGCTCACTAACCTTTTTGTAAGCGGGTACTAATAAATATCCCCCCTATTGGTTTACGGCAACCTGACCGGCGAAGGGAATGATGCCCCGTTTGGTTTCCCGGGCGGTCATGTGCTGCGCACAGAAATGGCTGGTCAGGTAATTGCATGCATCCCAGGGATCCACCCTTTCACCACAGGTAAATACATCCACCGCCGCGTAACCCAGTTCCGGCCAGGTGTGTATGGCCAGATGTGATTCGGAGATAACCACCACGCCGCTGACCCCCTGCGGGCTGAATTTATGGAAAACACACTCTCGCACCTCGGCCCCCGCCTCCAGAGCGGCGTTGACCATGATTTCTTCCACCTTTTTGACGTCATTGAGAATGTCGAACTCGCAGCCATAAATTTCGGCCAGGACATGGCGGCCCAGATGTTTCATCTAACTATCTTCCCCCTTTACAAAGAGTATTGGAATCAATCAACCCCACAAACGCAGCATTTGTCAGGATTGGCCAATTCCAATCAAAATACATTGTAGCATAAGATCTGCCTTTGTCAAATAAAATTTTAGCGGGCGCGGCGGGGCCCTACTTGACCGGATTGGCCAGCCGCCCCACCCCTTCAATGACCACTTCCACCGTATCCCCGGGACGCAGCCGCCCCACACCGGAGGGGGTGCCGGTGAGGATGACATCGCCGGGCTCAAGGGTCATGATCGCCGAAATGAAGCTGACCAGACGGGGCACATTGAAGATGAGCCGGGCGGTGCTGGAGCACTGCTTTCTTTCCCCGTTCAGGTAAAGGGAGACGGCCAGGTTGGCGGGATCGGCGTCGGTGACCAGGTAGGGCCCCAGGGGCAAAAAGGTATCGAATGATTTGGCACGGGTCCACTGCCCGTCTTTCGCCTGCAGATCCCGGGCGGTGACATCATTGGCGCAGGTATAGCCCAGAACACAGCGCGGGGCCTCTTCTTCCGTCACGTTCCGGGCGGTTCTGCCCATCACCACGGCCAGTTCCGCCTCGTAATCAATCTGACGGCTGCCTGCCGGGCAAATAATCGGCGCCCCCGGTCCGATTACGGCACTCGGCGGCTTCATAAACAAAACCGGCTCATCCGGTATGGCAAGCTTCATTTCTTCCGCATGATCCCGGTAATTCAATCCGACACAGATCACTTTCCCGGGCAAAACCGGCGGCAGCAGCGTGATCTCGTCCAGCCGGCGGGCGGCGGCTACCGGCAGAGCATCCTTTTCCGACTGCACGGCATAAACCGTCTCCCCCTCCACCACCCCCCAGCGGCCAGAAGAACCGGCTGCATCTTTAAAACGGCAGAGCTTCATTTTTCCACCCTCTTCCCGAACAATATTCGGCCATCGGCCCGTATCCCGGGACGGTCGCCTTGAAACGCCGCCGGTCGGCGGCATTTCACCCCCTACCTTGAACGGCCGATAAAGGCGGCGCCGGACCGGTCGGCCGCGGAAAACAACCGTGAAAAAGCCGGCTTCAGCGGCCGGCCTTCCGGTGGTTCGCTTCGGCCGCCCCGGCATCCGATAACGGAGTGCCGCCGGGCGGCAAATTTTTTTCCACCAGTAAAGAGCGGTATTCCTCCTCGATCCGGCGGATCATCACTTCAACCGTGAAACGCTCCAGCACCCGCTCCCGCCCGGCCAGACCGAAACGGGCGGCCTGATTGCGATCCACCAGCAGGGTGGCTATGGCCCAGGCCAGTGCCTGGGCATCCCGGGGAGGTACCAGCAGCCCGGTGCGCTGATCCACCACTGCTTCGGGAATGCCGCCGGCGGTGGTGGCCACCACCGGTTTGCCGGCCGCCATGGCTTCGAGCAGGGTGAGCGGAAAGCCCTCGGTCACCGAAGGGAGAACGAAGAGATCGAGCGCAGACAGTATTTCCGGAATATCCCGACGCTCACCGGCAAAAAAAACCCGCTGTCCCAAACCGCGCTCGGCCGCCTCCGCTTCCAGGCGGCGCCGCAGCGGACCGTCGCCGATGATGACAAAGTTAACCTGATAGTCTTTAACCAGCATGGCGGCGGCCTCGATAAAATAAGCAACCCCTTTCTGGGGCGCCAGCCGGGCGATGGTTCCCACCACCTGCCCCAGCGGAGGCATCCCCAGCGAGCGCAGCACCGCCAGACGGTCCCCCCCCTGCTGAAAGCGCTTTACATCTATGCCGTTGTAAACGGTGACCACCCGTTTGGCGTCCAGATGTTCCCGGGCGAGCAGTTCTTTGCGCAGTGCTTCGGAAACGGTGAAAATACGATCGGTGCACCGTCCCAGCATACTTTCGGCGGCGGCGAAAAGCCACTTTTTCCAGGCCGGCCACTGTTCATAAAAAATGGAGTTGTGCGCCGTAAACAAAACCAGGGGCGTGCCCGCCCGGCAGGCGGCCAGTCGCCCGACCAGTCCGGCCCGGGAGCTGTGGGCGTGCATGATGGTGAAGTTGCCTTCCCGCAACGTCCGGGTCAACAGCGCTACCGCGGCCAAATCCATCCGGGGGGACAACTCACCGCGCAGCGGAATTGACACCACCGGCACTCCCCGGGCTCTGATTTCATCGGCCATACCGCCGGGCGGGCAGGCCACCACCGGCTCGAACAAATCCCTGTTGGTGCGTTCCAGCAGGGCCAGTAGATGGTTTTTCATCCCGCCCGCCGCCGGGCGAATCACATGCAGTATTCTGTATTTCATACCGTCCCCCCTTAAAAACGGGAGTGATATGGCAACCGAACTTATTGTTACCAGTAAAACCGGGTGGATATACTTATTCGCCGCATCGGTCGTGTTTACCTGCCGGCGCCAAAATAACGGGCACGGTAAATTTGCTACCGCGCCCCCTGCCCGGATTCGCCCCGTCCTTTCAGGGCATTTATGGAGCTGTTTTTTTGCGTTTGCCCCGGCCGCCCCGAAACACTTCCGGGTCCGAAGGCCGTTTATACCGCCCTGTTGCTCGTGCGCCTACTTTTCGGAAATGGCGCTGGTGGGACAGTTTTCCACCGCTTCATGCGCCTGCTCCTCCAGATCAGCCGGCACTTCATCCACAACGGCGTGCGCCTTGTCGTCTTCATTCCAATCGAATACCTCGGGACAGGTATCGATGCAGGAACCGCAGCTGATGCATAAATCCTGATCCACTTTTACTCGCACATTACCGCCTCCAAAAAAATATGTGGTCTTGAAAAGCAGTAATATTTTTTACCCGGAAATAACAAAAATATGCTCGACAGGGCGCCAAGGGGGTGTAGAATATCAAATAGCGGCAGTGCACAAATCCGGTGACGGGGAGATGGACATGGGCAAAAAAAACCGCCGTTCCGGGAATATCTCTTCCGGAAGCAATACCGCCTATCAGCAAAAAATCAAACGCTGGTCGCTCGTCCTGCTCATCGCCCCGGCCGTTATCTTTATTTTTTACTGGTTCGCCGGCCGCCCCGGGGGCCAGGAAGGGCGGGTGGAGGTCCCCCCGCCCCGAAATTATCATCCGGCCGGTGCGGCTGTAAAAATCGACCGTTCCATCTGCCGGGTAAACGCCGGCGGCACCCCCACCGTCTCCCGAACGCTTGATTTCGGCGTCAATACGGTGCTGGCCGATGCCGGCCAGACATTCGCCGTGGTTTCCGTGCAAATGCCCGGCGGCAGGATCGCCGCGGGGGACTGGCGGCTGATCGACGGGCGGGGCACCGTTTTCCGACCGCTTGAGGTAACCGGGCGCAACCCGCTGCCGACCGCCCCGAAGAACGCCGCGGCGGGGGAAAAATACCTGGTCTTCCGCATCAACGCAAAAACCGCTATTTTCTTCATCCAGTACACCGGCGCCGGAGGACCGGCGACCTGGCGCATAGATCCGAACGGGGTTCCGGCCCGGAACCCCGCATAAGGACGCGCGCTACACGGCGTAACGAATCATAATGAGCAGCATTTTAAATCTCTTTACCGCCCGCAGGGCATGGGGGCGGTTGGCCGGCATAATCACCATTTCACCGCTTTGCAAGCGCAGGGGCTGACCGTCGATGACCACCTCAGCCTCACCGTCCAGAAGATAAACCATGGCATCGAAGGGCGCCGTGTGCTCGCTCAGCCCCTGCCCCTCATCAAAGGCAAACAGGGTCACCGTTCCCGTCTTCCGGTCAATCACCGTCCGGCTGACCACGGCACCTTCCTGATAATCGAGCAGCCCGGACAGGGCCAGCGCCCGGGCGACGGGAACACCGGTTCCGGCTCTTTTTTCACTGTGCTCCATTGAACACCCCCCCGTTTAACATTTTTCGGTGGCACACTATTTATTATTTCTTGTCGCGGTGATTTCCTGCCCAAAATATTTACGGGTTTATTGCGTACAAACCGGTCGCGCCGCCAAATAAAAAACCGCCGGGCTTCGCCATGCGGCCCCGCGGTTTCCGGAAAACTGACTGGTCGGAGCGACTGGACTCGAACCAGCGGCCTCTACCACCCCAAGGTAGCGCTCTAGCCAAACTGAGCTACGCCCCGCCGTTTCTTCCGGCAGAGTTAATTTTACTGCATCGGGCAGGAGAAGTCAAGGTGCAGCGGGAAAGATTTATCCGGGCAAACCGTCCCCGTAACGGCAAAGCGGCCGGATACGGGCCGGCGGCCTTATTCCCGGCGGGCTGCGGGCGAAAAAACCGCGGCCCCGGATGTGGTTCGCGTCAAATACGGAAGGTTGAGAAAGGAGTCCGCCCCATGATCGGTACCGGTGTTTGCGGCCTGTCCTGTCGCGCCTGCGGTCTTTACCACCGGGGAAAATGCACTTCCTGCGGTTCGGGAAACAGCATCGAGGCGCGGGCGAAACTGTCCGCCCAGGAACGGCTGGGCTTTCGTTGCCCGGTGCTGGCCTGCGCCGTGGGCAGGGAAATCGAATACTGCTCCCGCGATTGCCCGGAATTCCCCTGTCTTCTTTATGAACGGGGCCCCTACCCGTTAAGCGCCGGCTACCTGCAGATGATCAGGCGGCGCCGGGGACCGCAGCACTAGCCGGGCCGGCCCCGCAACCCGGGCAGGCCATGTCACGGCGCTTCCCGGCACCATGCCGCGCCGCCCGCCCGAATCGGGAACCGTTCCGCGTTCACCGCCGCCGTCAGAGCTCGAGCGAAAACCCGGCGTGGGTCCACCGCCAGCCCAGGCGCCGGTAAAAATCCCTGGTTCTCCGGCGGGCCAGGTTGCTGGAAAGGACAATTTTGTAACAGCCGTGCCGGCGGGCGATTTCGCCGGCGGCGGCCATCAGCGCCGTGCCGATGCCGCTTCCCCGGCGGTCCCGGCGCACCACCACATTTTCCACGGCCGCCCAGGGTCTGCCGGAATGCCCCAGGTTGGGGACGATGATCACCGTCAGCGTCCCCACCACCGCGCCATCCAGCTCGGCCACCAGCACCTGCTGCCTGGGATCGGCGGCCGTTTCCCGCCAGAGGGCGTCGGCGTCGTCTGCACCCGCCCCGTCCGCGGCACCGGCGGTATAAATTTCATCCAGCTCCCGGTAAAGGGCGAGCACATCCGCCAGATCGCCGCGGGAGGCTCTTCTGATGCATAAACCGCTGGCTGCGCACATTCCCTCCCACTCCCTCGATAAAAACCCCTGCCACCATATTAACGCGGCGGCAGGGGCGGGGCAAGATTTTTCTTTCCGCCGCATCACCGGCGTCAAATGCCCAGTCCGGCCCGCTTTTTGTTGATGTGCGTTTCAATGCCGTCGGCGGCCCGCACCGGATCGTCCCCCAGGGCCACTTTGCCCCCGGTGAGCCCTTCCAGGTCTTCGGTGAGCAGTTTGACCAGTTCCGGACCGCCGGTCACCGGCGGAGTGGGCGAGAGATGGGTATATAAACCGAAGGCCAGGGCGAAAATGCCGTCGATGGTCGCCTTCTGCTCCAGGTACTGGGGGGCGGTCACGGCCACGGGCAGCGCGGCGGTGTCCAGGTTCAGGTGGTTGGCCAGCGCGGTGACCAGCATGGAGATGCGCCCGGTATCGGTACAGGTGCCGAAACTGAGCACCGGCGGGATATGCAGGGAGCGGCAGACTTCGCGCAGCCCTTCCCCGGCCTGATCGGCCGCTTCCGGCGCGGCCAGGCCGGCCACTTCCAGGGCGTGATTGCCGCAGCCGCCGCTGACCACCAGGATGTTGCGCCCGATTAATTCCCGGGCCAGATTGACGGTCATATAGTCGTGCGGGCCGTTGGACAAAGTGGTGCAGTTGACCAGGGCGGTGACCCCTTTAATTTTGCCCGCCTTAAGCACGTCCACCAGCGGGTCCAGCCGGCCGCCCAGAGCTTTCAGCACCGCTTCGGTGGAAAAACCGGCCACCGCCTTCTGCACCCGGCCCGGCACCCGCGGCTGCACCCGGCCCCGGCGGCGGCGGAAGTTTTCAATCCCCAGCCGGATCAATTCCTGCGCCTGTCCGGCCACTTCGGTGGGTTTGTAATCCAGGTGCTTTTCCACTCCCGGCATACGCACCAGATCGGAGACACAGACCAGCGTCACACCGTACTTTTCCGCATAAGGGGCCAGCCAGGGCGGCGAGCAGTTTTCATCCATGGCGAAAACATCCACCGTGCCCGTGGCCAGCAGGGGCTCGATGGTCAGCCAGTTGCCGGTGAGACCGCGGAAAACGTGATCCATGGCGAAACGCTGCAACACTTCCTGCCCGCTCTCGATGGAGCCGGTGACCCGGATGCCCTTCGCCCCGGCTTCCCGGGCCCGGGCCTGCGCCCGTTCATCACGGGCGGCCAGGATGGTGGCCACACCGACCCAGGGCTCGTGGCCGTTGAAAACAATGTTCACATAATCAGGGTCCATAATGCCCAGATCCACTTCCACTTCATGAGGCATGGGCGTGCCGAAAAGGATGTCCTGCACCACCTCCAATCCGATCTGGGCGCCGTAGATGCAGGCGATGCCCAGGCGGAGCGCTTTTTTGGCCAGCGAAACATAATCCCCGTCCACATTGGTCAGGCAGCTGGCCGTGGCGTCCTTGATCTCATGCATCACCCCGGCCGGATAAACGGCCAGATCCCGCCATATTTTTTTGCGCGGGCCGGGGGCGAACACCTCCACCATGGTCATCGGCTCATCATAACCGTGGGCCAGCTGGGCGATTAAGAAGTCGGCCAGGCGTTCGGCAACCTGCGCGGGGGAACCGACCGCGTCCACCCCCACCTGGCGGGCGAAACTGTACAGTTTCTCCTGATCGGTGATGCCGTAGGGGGTCTTCCCCCGGGCGGTGGCTTTTAAGGTGCGAAAGGCTTCATAGGCGTGATGGGTGTAGGTGGCCGTGCCCATCACATTGCGCAAAAGCATGTCCCGCATGGCCATGGCGTTGCGGTCGATGCCGCAGACGCCCAGCACGGCCTCCACTTTATCCGAAATGCGGCAGGGGCCGTTGGTGCAAAGCTGGCAGCTCACTCCGGACAGGCAAAAATTGCAGCGGATTTTTTCCTGGGGGCCGAAGCGGTCCCACACATTGCTCAGTCCGTCGCGGTGAATGTATTCGTACATCTCCTGCACCGAATCGTGCACGCTCACCCGGTCGCCGGGCTTGAATCCCTTCCTCTCGCCCATCTTTACCCTCCTGAAAGCATTTTTTCTATTTGTTTCCCGGCGGCGGGGAAGTTATGTGCCGCCGGGGCGGGAGCGGCTTTTCGCGGCAAAAAGTTTTTTCTTTCCTGTCACCTGTTCTGCAAAAACGCCATATGATATATAACCATTTTCTTGCGAGGGGTGATTGCATGCTGCCCGGCCTGTGCCTTCTGGCGGCGCTGTCGGTGGTCAACGGCCTGGTGCTTCTGATCTGCCATGTGGCCGGAAACAGTTTTCCCCGGCCCTTAACGGAGGAGGAGGAAGCGCTTTATCTGGAAAAAATGCTGGCCGGAGACGAAACGGCCCGGCGCAAATTAATCGAACACAACCTGCGCCTGGTGGCGCACATCATTAAAAAATTCGACCGCACCGGTGAGGATTTCGACGACCTGATCTCCATCGGCACGATCGGTTTGATTAAAGCGGTGGACACCTATAATCCCGGCAGGGCCACCCGATTGGCCACCTACGCCTCCCGCTGCATCGAAAATGAAATTCTCATGCACCTGCGGGCGCGCAAGAAGGTGCGCGCGGAGATGTCCCTTTACGATCCGATCGGGGTGGATAAGGAAGGAAATGAAATCAGCTTCATCGATGTGCTCGGTACGGATGCGGAAGTGGTTTGCGATACGGTGGCCGGACACCTGGAACAGGATCGTCTGTGGAAACAGCTGGAACTGCTCCCCCCGCAGGAGCGCAAAGTGCTGGTGCTGCGCTTCGGCTTGAAGGACGGGGCCAGGCGCACCCAGCGGGAAATCGCCCGCCGCCTGGGCATCTCCCGCTCCTATGTCTCGCGCATTGAAAAACGCGCCCTGCACCGGCTGACCGAACAGTTCGCCCTGCAGGCGCGGGTGGCGGGCAAATAATTCACCTTTTGTGCCGGAGGCGGGAAACAGGCGGCGCCGGTGCGCCCGGGCGAACTTCAAGGGTTGAGCAGTGACGCGACGATTTCCCGAAAAACCGGGGCCGCCGTACCGCCGCCGCTCACCCCCTCCCCCCGCGCCAGCACGACCACCACATAGCGCGGGTGATCCAAAGGCGCGTAACCGCAGAACCAGGCGTTTAATTTGCTCTTGCCGTCCACCTGGGCGGTGCCTGTTTTTCCCGCACTGCCCGCCCCCGGCACATAACCGGCCCGGCCCGTGCCCCGGACGGTGACCAGTTGCAGCATGCGCCGCACCTCGGCCGCCGTGGCCGCCGGGATCACCCGGCGCCCGCCGTCCGCGGGAAAACGGCGCACCACCCGGCCGGAGGAGGAACGGATTTCCTTCACCAGCCGGGGCTGCACATAAACGCCGTCGTTCACGATCACGTTGAGCATGGCGGCAATCTGCACCGGTGTGGCCAGCACCGGCCCCTGACCGATACCGCTGTTCACCAGGGCATGTCCGGAGGCAATCAACTGCAGGTTCTGCCGCCCGTCGCGGGGCACCGGGTAGCCGGTGATCGCCTGGTTGTCCAGGCCGAAAAGGCGGCTGTAGCGGATCAGCCGCTCCGCCCCCAGTTGCAGGGCCACCCGGGCGAAGGTCGGGTCGCAGGAATCGGCGAAGGCATCGGCCAGAGTGATCTCCCCGTGGCCGGGCGCGTACCAGCAGTGCACCAGGGGATCCCGGTCTCCGCGGCAGGTGAAGGTGCTGGCCGGGGTGTCCAGCCCTTCGGCCAGCGCCGCCGCGGCCACCACCACCTTGAACACCGAACCGGGCTGAAACAACGTGGTGCACTGATCCAGAAAAGCCCCCCGCGGCGATCCCTCCAGGTTGCGGGCCAGCACATCCGGGCTGGGGTCGAAGGCCGGGCGGCTGGCCATGGCCAGCAAATCGCCGGTACGGGCTTCCATGACCACCACCGCCCCTTCTTTTATTTTGGCGTCCATTATTTCTTCCACCCTGCGCTGGATGCCGGCGTCAATGGTGGTGACCACATCATCGCGGCCGGGATCGGTCAGGCGGGTGTCCACCTGCACGCCGGGCAGCGGCCTCCCGCCGGCATCGACAAATAAACGCGCCGCCGCGCCGGGGCGGGTGGCTTTGAGCTCGGCTTCATAATATTTTTCCAGGCCGGCCCTGCCCACCAGGTCATTTAATTGATAGGTCTTTTCGCCGCTTTGGTTTAAAGCGTTCAATTCATTCACGGAATTGATATGGCCCAGATACCCGACCACCTGTGCCGCCAGGGGCCGCGGACCGTAACGCAGATCCACCGGCAGCACCAGCACTCCCGGACGGTTCCGCCGGCGCACGGCATCCGCCTGCGCCGCGGTGAGCGGGAAGGGCAGATAGCAGGGCTTCCCTGACAAATAGGGCAGCACGGCGGACGGGGTCGTGTCCAGCACACCGGCCAGCCATGCGGCGGCGGCCTCCCGATCGCTGATCAGTTCCGGGAAAACCACCAGCCGGTTTGCCGTCACCTCACCGGTCAGGGAGTGCAAATTCCGGTCCAGAATCCGGCCGCGCGGATAGTCCTCCAAATCCACGGTCAGCGTCTGCCTCTCCATGGCCATGCAGGCGTAATAATCCCCCCGGATCAGCTGAATTACCGCCAGGTGGATTGTCGATACGGCAAAACCGGTCAACAGGAGCAAAAAGAGCAGGCGCAGACGGGCGCCACGCAATCTGTTCATAATATTAAGCATGACCGGAAAACCGGTGGCATATACCCATGCGCGGTTTTTTCAACGCCGGGCGTCGTCCCACAATACCATCCCGCCGGGTACGGCAAAGACCAAAGGGGGGGCACAAATTGAACAAATTCGCGGAAAGAAGAAAAAAGGCACAGCAGCTGATGGCGGGAAAAGGCGTCCAGGCCCAGGCCATGCAGACGGAAAAACCGGCCCGCGGCCTGTAACAGGCAGAAGGTAGAGGCGGTCGGGCGGATATGTCAACCGCAAAATATTTTATGGTTGACATATCCGCCCTTTCATTTAATAATATAAAAAAGCCGCCCTTTTTCATCCGCCGGTTCTGTGCCGGAGCACAGCCGATGTCAGGAGTGTATGCTAATGAATCTATCCGCACTGGCAGCTCAACTGCGCAACGGGGACCCGCTTTCCCCCGCCCGGGCGCTCGCGCTGGCCGCCTGGCCCGATGAAGCCCTGGACGAACTGCTCGCCCTGGCCGGCGAGGTCACCCGCCGGGTTCACGGCCGGCAGGTGAGCCTCTGCGCGATTATCAACGCCCGCTCGGGCCGCTGCAGTGAGGATTGCCGCTTCTGCGCCCAATCTTCCCGTTATGCCACCGGAACGGCGGTATACCCGCTGATCACCCCGGAACAGGCGCTGGAGCGCGCCCGCCGGATGGAAGCGGCCGGGGCGGAACGTTTCGCCCTGGTGACCAGCGGTCGGGGAATAGCGGGAGAAGATTTTGAAAAGGTGCTGGACATCTTCCGCCTCCTGCGGGCAAAGACCGGCCTGCATCTGTGCGCCTCGCTGGGCATTATCGATCGGGAGCAGGCCCGAAGGCTGAAGGAGGCCGGCGTAAGCCGCTATCATCACAACCTGGAAAGCGGACGCAGTTTTTTCCCGCGCATATGCACCACCCATACCTACGACCAGCGGGTGGCCACCGTCCGGGCGGCCCGGGAGGCGGGACTGGAGATCTGCTGCGGCGGGATCATCGGCCTGGGGGAGAGATTGCCCCAGAGGCTGGAAATGGCCCTGGCGGTGAGGGAACTGGGGGCGCATTCGGTGCCGGTGAACATCCTCAACCCCATTCCGGGCACCCCTCTGGCCGAAATGCAGCCCCTCCCCCTGCGGGAAATACTGAAAACCATCGCCATATTCCGCCTGATCCTGCCCGGCGCCGTGTTGCGCCTGTGCGGCGGCCGGGAAAAAGGGCTGGGGGAGGCACAGCCGGCGGCGCTGAAGTGCGGCATCAACGGCCTGATGATCGGCAGCTACCTGACCACCCGCGGGGCGGAAATCGAGCGGGATCTGGCCATGCTGGCCGCGGTCGGCCTGCAGCCGCAAAAAATGCCATTGACAATTATAGAATAGTCTGCTAGTCTAGTTATGATAACCAAATAAATTCTGGTGCTCTTATCCAGAGTGGTGGAGGGACTGGCCCGATGAAACCCGGCAACCGCTTTCCCCGCCCCGATGTTGCGACCGCGGCGCAAGATGAGGCGGAAAGAAGGTATGGTGCCAATTCCTGCAGAAGATTCTTCTTCTGACAGATAAGAGGATGGCAAAGACGTTTGCAGGCCTCTTCTGTGAAGAAGAGGCCTGTTTGCATCCTGGAGCGGAGCACGGTCTGGAGGGATGTTTTTATGGCGGAAAAAACCTACGCGGAAATCAACGAACGGATTAAAGCGGGCAGGGCGGTGGTGGTGACCGCCGAAGAATTGATCGCCCTGGTCAAAGAAAAAGGGCTTACCCGGGCGGCCGCCGAAGTCGATGTGGTCACCACCGGAACATTCGCCCCCATGTGCTCCTCCGGTGCCTTCCTGAACTTCGGACACCCGGCGCCGCGCATGAAAATGAGCCGGGTCTGGCTGAACAACGTGCCGGCCTACGCGGGCATCGCGGCGGTGGACGCCTACATCGGCGCCACCGAAGTGCCGGAAGACGACCCGCTGAACAGCAATCATCCCGGCGAGTTCCGCTACGGCGGCGGTCATGTGATCGAAGATCTGGTCGCCGGCCGGCCGGTCCGGCTCAAGGCGCTGGCCTACGGCACCGACTGCTACCCGCGGCGGGAGCTGGAAACCACCATCACCATCAATGATATAAACGAAGCCATTTTGTTCAATCCGCGCAACGCCTACCAGAATTACAACTGCGCGGTGAACACGACCGACCGGACCATATATACTTACATGGGCACACTCAAACCCCGTTTGGGCAACGCCCACTATTCCACTTCCGGGCAGTTGAGCCCGCTGCTCAAAGATCCGCATTTCAAGACCATCGGCATCGGCACCAGGATCTTCCTGGGCGGCGGCGTCGGTTACGTGGCCTGGCACGGCACACAGCATTTCCCGGCCATACAAACCGACGGGCAGGGCCGGGAGATGGGCGGCAACGGCGGTACGCTGGCCGTGATCGGCGATTTGAAGCAAATGAGCCCCCGCTGGCTGGTGGGCACCAGCTACCTGGGTTACGGCGCCACCCTGAGTGTGGGCATCGGCATCCCCATCCCCGTATTGAACGAGGAAATCGCCCGCTACGCCGCCGCCACCGACGACGAGCTCTACGCTCCGATTGTGGATTACGGCGCCGCCTACCCCAACCGACAGCCGGGCAACCTGGGTTACGTCAGCTACGCCAGGCTGAAATCGGGCAAAATAACCGTCGAAGGCCGGGAAGTGCCCACCGCCCCCCTGTCCAGCTACCCCCGGGCCAGGGAAATCGCCGGCTTACTCAAACAGTGGATCAGCGCGGGGAAATTCCTGCTCACCGAACCGGTGCAGTTGCTTCCCTCCCCGGCCGAAGGGCGCAGCGGTAAAGTGCTCAACGGATAGCGGCAGCATAACTGGACAAACAGAATATTTTTGGGCGGCCCGGTGCGGGAACGCCGCCCGCCCGGGTTCGCCCCAGAGCGAGGAGGTCTTGCTTTTGGCGCCGAAAAAAATCGTCCTGCGTTTTGGCGCGGACATTTCCGATCAACCGATTATTTACCGCCTGGTCAAAGATTACGATTTAATGGTCAACATTGTCAAAGCCAACGTCAACCCGCAAAAGGAAGGGACGCTGGTGCTTGAACTGACCGGGGAACAGTACGACCGGGGCCTGGAATTCCTGCGTCAGCAGGGCGTATCGGTGCAGTCG
>Ga0315298_1007365_pt1 | contig 14530 bp, 16 predicted proteins | sample WHS_1_MG_FD_203077 | JGI IMG/M metagenome (GOLD analysis project Ga0315298, IMG submission 203077) | Extremophilic microbial mat communities from Washburn Hot Springs, YNP, Wyoming, USA - WHS_1_MG | ecosystem: Environmental > Aquatic > Thermal springs > Hot (42-90C) | place: USA: Wyoming... | reverse complement strand
GCACCCTAGGCGCTCCCCACGAATAGGAGGATTGCGATGGAAAGGGGACCGAAATGCGGTTTTCACTTTGGGATGGGTGGCCCTTGGCGCTCTGAGGAGTGCCACTGCGGCCATCCTCACGGGTTCCACCATGTTCGGTGGGAATGGGGCTGCCATGGCGAGGGGCATAGGGTCTTCCGCCGGCGGTTCATCTCGCGCGAAGAGCGCATCGCCCAGTTGGAACGCTATCTTGAAGCGCTCCGCCAAGAGATGAAAGCGGTCGAGGAGCACCTCGCTGACCTCAAGGCCAAGGCCCAAGAGGAGTAAAGAAAAAGGGTGCGGCGGGTTCGAAGCCCGCCGCACCCCTGGTTTCAACGGATGATGTGCCGACCCTTGCCGGCGGCATCGGAATAGGTGACGCGTAGCCCTTCAAAGCCCCGGTAAGGGGTATACCGTTTGGGCGCTCGATGGGCCTCTCGTGGGGCGCTGGCGCGATAATCGAGATAGTGTTTCAAGGCACGTACGACCAAGTTCCCCAAACCCACACTCACCAGAAGCCAGGCCACGAGTATCCCCCGCCAGGGTTGACCCACCTGGTGAATGGCCAGTGCCACAACGGTGCCCAAGAGGGTCAGTGCTACGAAAAACGCGCCTTTCATCGCTCCCCCCTTTCGTCAGTGTGCTTCCCCTTGGGGCTGGTAGGCCTCTGGGTTCAGGGCCAGTTCCAAAGCGCGGCGCGCCTTGGCCCGATTGAAACCGCCCGTGGGCAGATGCGCCTTGGTGAGCCGATAGATCCAATTTGACGAAGGCTCCCTGCCGTGCTGCTCCACATAACGGCGGATCTCCCGAAGCACGGAAGGGGGGATCTCATCCAACGGGCGCCCGCCCACGCCCCCTGCTCCCCAATTTGCCTCCCGCTCTGCGGCGGCCACAGAGATAACCTCCTCTTTCGCGCGCACAGGCACCATCGGCGGCTTTGGCGGATAGCGCCGGCTCCAATCTTCCAGCAAATCCGGCGTGACGCAAGCCGCCTGAAAGTGCCGCACCGTGCTCCCATTCACCGCGATAAAATCGCCCCGCCCACGGAGGTGCTCGGCACCCGTATCGTTGCGCGCCGTGGCATTGTAGGCCGCCGTCCGATCGGCCACGCGGCCCACCAGCCGCACAGGGATGTTGCGCATCGTCATCGGCCCCAACTGGCTCGCCAAGAGGTGCTGGGCGCCGATGATGAGATGGATGCCGGCATGGCGCCCGGCCTGGGCCAGCCGCGCCAAGTGTTCGCGGATGCGCGGCCGCTGGACGATCAACTCGGGCACCTCGTCCACAAAGACGTATAATAGCCCCTCGCGCTGCCGGCCAAGGCTATTCGCGAGGGCCTCCAGACCAATTTCACACTCATCCGGGGTGCGGAATAGCCCCCCGCGCCACACAGAGGGATGCCCCGAGAGGGGGTAAAAGCCGTTACTCGGGTCAAACAGGGCCACTTGCGCCCCACCCACCAACTCGGCCGAGAGGATCATCGTGCGCATCAGGGTGGATTTGCCGCTCCCGGTCATCCCGATGACGGCGGCATGCACGTTCGTGGGCGAGGTCATATCGAGCAAAAGTTGGTGATGGTCGTCATCCACCCCCAACAGGAGGCTCCCCACGGGGATATCCGGTTGGATGTTCCAAGCCTGGCGGAAGGTGATGAGGGGCATTTTGCCCTCGTGAGCGATGGGCACGCGGATGTAGACGATATTCCCGTCCACCTCTACGGAAGCACTTGGCACGTTCAGGGCATAGGCGAATTGATCGGCCATGCGGCGCAGGCGCGGCAACACGCGGGGGTTTACGCGCAGGCCGTACTTTTCATATTGGGGAGTAACAAGCACCGTCCCTACGGGGGTAATGTCATCCACCCGTTTCGTCTCGACCACCCCATTGCGGTAGGTGATCCGCTCATCGTGCCACAAGATGCCGCAATCTTGGCAGACGCTCAAGATGCGATGCATGCGATCGGCATAATGGGTTCCCTGGCGTTTGCGATCGAGGAGGTTATTCCACGTGAGCATCTTGGCCTCCCTCTCAAAGGTATTCGAACGTTTGTTCTAATCCTATTGTAGCAAATCCGCCTTGCCTTGTCAAGTGGTATACGGCCATTTCTCATAAATTGGGTTATTTTGGATAACTTTTGGGATATGCTTGGGATTGTTTTCGCGGAATGCGTCAATTTGCCCAACGGCAAGCCTAGGCTATAATGGGGCAGTGTGTTTGCGGGGTGCGCCTTTGCGCATTCTAGCCGAACTTGCCGATAAGGAGGTTTGCGAGCCTATGCCAACCTACCAATATCGCTGCGAGGATTGCGGAATCACCTTCGATCGCTTTCAGCACTTTTCAGAGCAGCCCTTGACGACATGCCCCGAGTGCGGCGGTTCGGTGCACCGCGTTATCCAACCGGTGGGCATCATCTTCAAGGGCAGCGGCTTCTATGTGACGGATCATAAAGCCTCGACCGCGAACCTCATGCCCAAGTCAGAGCATGGCGCTTCCAAGGCCCCCGAGGAAAAGCATTCCTCCGAGAGCCAAGGCTCCAAAGAAAACGAAAAATAGCCCCCCTTTTGCGCTTGAGAACGTATAATGCCGGGCCGCTTGCGCGGACCCGGCATCTGTTTTCCCTCACCCGATCAATGGATGCCTAGAGTTGGAACCCCCCCGTATGCTCGACGACTTTGTATTGAAAGCCGGTTACCAATCGTTCGAGGCGTTCGCGGAAGGCGGCCCAGGCCTCGCTATTCAGGGCCTGTTCCATAGTGCGCAAATCCTGCGCCACACCGCCGGCGATGACCTGCGGCCCCTGCCCCCATACGGCATACCAGGCATCCGTGGGTTGGATGCCCATCGCTATGATCGCCTTGGCAAACTCTTGGGTCAAAAACTCGAGATATTCGGTCTCTTTGCCTTCGCGGATATTCCACGTCATAATGAGTTTGACCATCATTTTCGCTAACCCCCTGCTCCATAAGACTATAATCCAAGCACGGCGGGTACGCAAGTTGCCTTGCGAAATATGGCGGTCAAGAGCACTCACAAAAGGGAGGAAAAGCCTTGAGGGCGGTCATCCAGAGGGTAACGCGTGGTTCGGTCTCCATCAACGGCGAAATCGTCGGGCAAATCGGCCCAGGGCTGGTGATTTTGGTAGGCGTCAAATCGGGAGACGGCCCCCAAGAGGCCGCTTGGCTCGCGCAAAAGATCGCCCACCTGCGCATCTTTGCCGACGAAGAGGGCAAATTCAACCGCTCTCTTTTAGAGATAGGGGGCGAGGCGCTGGTCATCTCGCAATTCACCCTGTATGGAGATGCCCAACGCGGGCGCCGACCCAGTTTCAGCGATGCTGCCCCGCCTGAGGTAGCCGCCCCTTTGATTGACGCGTTCACCGAACGCCTGCGCCAAGAGGGAATACAGCGCGTGGAGACCGGCCGCTTCGGCGCGATGATGCTCGTCGAAATCCTCAATGATGGCCCCGTAACCATCCTTTTGGATACGGATATCTCTCGCCGTGGCCACCTCAAGGCCACCTAGCGCCTTTCACGGCGCCCCACCGGCTGCCTCGCGGAGCGCCTCAAAATAGGCATCGAAGGCATCCGCATAGGCGCGCGCCAGGCGATCCAGCGCCACGGGATCGCGGGCCAGTTTGGCCTCGCGGTCGTGCGTGATGAAAAGCGTCTCGCTCAAAACGCCGGGCATCTCGCTCGGACGTACGATCCGCTCCGACTTGGGGCCGAGAAGGATGAGGTGCGCCCCAGGCACCCCCTTTTCGCGCAAGACGTAATCATCCAGCACACCGCGATCGCGCACGTCATGCCCCAAATCGTGAAAGGCTTCCAAAATCTCGTCGTGCACCGCTTGGGCGAGGAGAAGGCTCCGATCGCTAAAGGGGCGGTCGGCGCAATAGTAGACCACCGTACCCCCCACGTCCCCCACCGGTCGTCCATCGGGATATTCGAAGGCGTTCTGGTGAATGGAGAGGAAGGCATCCGCACCGCTTGCGTTGATAAAATCCACGCGGGCCTGGCTCTCATCCACGGTATTGACCTCGCCATCTCCATTCACATCCTGGTCATCGAACAAACGATAGTTCCCCTCCCGTGTGAGGAGCACGCGATAGCCCCGCGCGGTTAAGAGATCGCGCACCCGCAGGGCCAAATCCAGGTTCACTTGGGCCTCATAGAAATCCATATGCCCCGTTTCGAAGTGGCGCGCGCCGAGATCCTTGCCACCATGGCCGGCGTCAATGACGACGAGCGGACCCCATACCGTCGGTTCGGGCGTGGGCGTAAGAGGCGGTGTCGCGGTAGGGTTCAGATCGGGTAGGGCCGTAGGCGAGGCCATCGGCGTGGGGGGCAGGGGTGTGTGCGGGACTTGGGGGTCCGGCCTTGAGGGCCAAGGGGAAGGCGCCGCCTGTGGAAGCGCCTCGACCGGCGCACTCGAGGCCGCCCGGCACCCCGCAAGCAGAAGGGCTACCCCAAGGAGGCCCAACAGCGCGCCCCCCCAGCGCACCTTGGCGAGAAGGGTCATTCCGCCCCCCAGCCGATGATCCAGGCGCAAAGGCCGGCCACGGCTATGCAAAGGGCGCTTAGGGCCACGAGTTGGCTCGGCGTAAGGCCTTTGCCCCGTGCTGCGATAAGGAACAGGGCGACCATCCCCACCGAAAGGACGAACCAACTCGCCAACCGTGGGTGCCCTTGAAAAAGGGTTTTGAAAAACGCGCGCATCAATTCCTCCCTATGTCTTCACAGCCCGCCCACGGAGCCTCTGCCGGCGCCGGCGGCACACCGGGCAGGGCGTTCCAAGCGCGCACCACCTGCCGCCACGTCTCATCGAGCGCGCCCGAGTTCTCAATGACCACGTCGGCACGGGCCACTTTGAGCGCTTGGGGCGGCTGGGCCATGATGCGCGCCTCTGCCTCCTCCGCGCTCAAACCTCGGGTTTCCATCAGGCGCGCCATCTGTTGATCGCGCGAGCAGGTTACCACCCATACCCTGTGGCAGTAGCGATGCATCTCGGCCTCGAGCAGTTTGATGGCCTCCACCACGGCTACGGGGCGATGGCACTCCGCCAGGCGCCGAAGCGTCTCGGCGATCACCGCCGGGTGGACGATACGTTCCAGGTCGGCCAAAGCCTCCGCATCGCGAAAGACGATGGCCCCCAACTTCCGGCGGTCAATCTCCCCATGCTCCGCAAGGATACCCTCCCCAAACCGCTCGACGATAGCCCGATACACCGCCGTACCCGGGCGCATGGCTTCGTGGGCCAGGCGGTCGGCGTCAATCACGCAAGCACCGAGCGCCTCGAGCATCTTGGCGACGGTGCTCTTGCCGCAGGCGATATTCCCCGTCAGGCCGATGACGATCATCCTTGCTCCTCAGCCAGGCTAGCCAAGCGCTCCCACTCCTCCAGCCGTTCCGCCAGGGCCTGCTCGATAGCCTCGTATTCGCGCCCCAAGGCGGCCACGCGAGCCGCATCCTGTGCGGCGCTCGCCGAATGGAGGCGCGAGGCCGTGCGCTCCAAATCCTCCTCCAATTGGGCGATCTCGCGCTCTAGCGTCTGAAGGCGCTCCTCGCGCCGGCGGAGGGCCAACTGCCTTTGCCGCAGGGCGCGCTGACGCATCGCCCATTCAGCGGCATTATCTTCTTTTGTGGGCATTTTTTCCGCGGCGAGGGCTTGCTTAGCGGCCCGGTACGCCGAATAATTCCCCTCGAACTGATGGAGTTCCCCTTGTTCGATCTCCCAGATGTGCGTCGCGAGGGCGTCTATCAGGTAGCGATCGTGCGAGACAAACAGGATGGTCCCCTCGAACTCGGCGAGCACCTGCTGGAGCACTTCTTGCGAGGCGATATCGAGGTGCGTCGTTGGCTCATCTAGGATGAGCAAGTTCGCCCCGCGCAGCGTGAGGATACAGAGCGCCAGGCGCGCCAGTTCGCCCCCCGAAAGGACAGCCGTCTCTTTGAAGACGTCATCGCCCGAAAAGAGGAACCGCCCCAAGATATGACGCGCCTCTTCGGCCAGGAGGCCACTCCATTCCATCACCTGCTCAAGCACCGTTTTGGTTTGGTCAAGCCAACCCGGTGCTTGCGGCAAATAGCCAATGCGCACGCTCGCCCCAAGGCGAATGTGCCCTTCCAACGGCTTGAGTTCGCCCAAGATGGTGCGGATGAAGGTCGTCTTGCCGGAGCCATTCGGCCCCAAAAGCGCCACGCGATCCCCTCGTTCGACGAGGATCGGTCCCGTGCGAAAAAGGACGAGCGGGTTGCCTTCCTGTTGGCCTGGCGGCGCACCGAACCCGATCGTTACCCCTTCTCGGGAAATGAGCACTTGGTCGCCCGAGCGCAGATCGGTCTCCAGGCGCATCGCGATGGTGCGATCCTGCTTGGGGGCCTCCACGCGCGCCAGCCGGTTGAGGCGCTTTTCGCGCCCTTTGGCCTCGCGCGACCTTTGGCCGGCCTTGTAGCGGCGGATGAATTCCTCCGTCTTGGCGATGTAGGCTTGCTGAGCCTCGAACTCGCGCGCGGCGCGCAAACGCTTGGCCTCTCGCTGTTCCACATAATGGCTATAATTGCCCCGATAGGCCTCCAAACGGCCATGATCCAATTCCCACACGCGCGTGGCGACCTTATCGAGAAAGTAGCGGTCGTGCGAGACGACGATCAGGCTATGCGGCCAACCCTCCAAATACCCCTCCAGCCACTCGAGCGCCGCCAAATCGAGATAGTTCGTCGGTTCGTCGAGCACGAGGAGTTCCGGCTCTTGGAGGAGGAGGCGCGCCAAAAGGGCGCGTGTAATCTGCCCGCCACTCAACACGGCGATGGGCCAGGTGTAGGTCTCCGGCCCAAACCCCAGCCCGCTCAACACGCGCTGGATGCGGTTCTCGTACTCATAGCCGCCGGCGAGTTCAAAGCGCTCGGCCGCCTCGGCGTAGCGACGCATCGCCTCCTCGGAATCGGGGTGGAGGGCCATCTCGTGGGCAAGGCCTTCTAGGGCGGCCTGTTGCGCGCGGAGCTCGGCAAAGACGTTCAACATCTCGCCATAGAGCGTCTGGTCGCTATCCAACGTGGGCTTTTGGGGCAAGTAGCCCATACGCAGGCCGCGTGCCCGGTGGATCGTGCCGGTCGAAGGTTCCTCCAAACCCACGAGGATCCGCAAGAGGGTCGTTTTGCCGGCGCCGTTCGGGCCGACGAGGGCGATCTTATCTCCTCGCGCTACGAAGAGATCCACCCCTGAGAATACCTCTTGCGCGCCGTAAAATTTATTCAACCCCGTGGCAGAAAGGATGGACATTCCCCGACCCTCTCGGAAATTGCTCGGCCATTATACCACAGGCCCCTTGGCCCACCAATGGAATGCGTTTTTCATCAAAAACTCCTTCTGCAGACCTCGATCTGCAGAAGGAGTCATAAGGCCGGCCACCTTGTCGCGACGATAAGCCCACCCCTTTTTGAGGCGAGTGGTACTATGAATCGCAGACCCCTATTCTCTCAGGTCAGGCCCGCCATGAGGACCAAAACAGCCAAGATTCCATGGATAGGCCCGACAATGACCAAAACCCACGCTGTTGCCTCCCGTAAGACGTCGAAAGGAATCGCCAAATAGAAGAACAGCATGGCAAAAGCAATGAATTGCACCACGCCGCAAATCAACCCGGCCAGGCTGAAAGCAGGTATAATGCAATAGACGATCTGGCCGATCATGACCGCGGCCCCATAGGCGCTATAGAACCCTAGCCCCCGTGGGTCTAAACCCCATAAACCCACACCGGCTACGAGCGCCGCATAGACGGCCCAGATCACAATGGAAGCAGAAAGGGCCGTGGGTGACGCCGGGGTAAGGAGGGGCAGGGGCTTCAGAGCGAGAAGCAAGGCCAAAAGAATCGCCCCCGCGGCACCTACTATCCCTGTCGTCTTGGGCGCTGAAAAGCCAAACAATTGCCAGGCATGCATAAACATGACCACACCCAAAATCAAACCCGCTACGACCGCCATCGTCTCCCTCCTGTAAAGGCCCTCGCCACTCGCCTCATAAAAAATCATACTCTACAATTTATAACTTGTCAATACCTTCTAGGCCCCATTTTTGACTATCGTTTCATCTTGGGGCAAAATAGAAATGATACGTCTTTAACTGCACACAAAATGGGGTTAGGCTAATGCATACACTCGTTCTTGTCCGCCATGGGGAAAGCATCTGGAATTTAGAAAACCGCTTCACGGGTTGGACGGATGTGGACCTCACTGAAAGGGGCAAAGAGGAGGCCAAACAGGCCGCCCAATTCCTCATCAAAGGGGGCTATACCTTCGATGTGGCCTATACGTCCGTCCTCAAACGCGCCATCCGCACGCTGTGGATCATCTTGGACGAGATGGATCTCATGTGGATCCCCGTCTATCGCTCGTGGCGGCTTAACGAACGGCACTACGGTGCCCTCCAGGGCCTGAACAAGGCCGAGACAGCCGCTCTCCATAGCGAGGAACAGGTACACATCTGGCGGCGTTCCTATGACGTGCCGCCCCCTCCTCTCACGGAGGACGATCCGCGCTATCCCGGCCGAGACCGCCGCTATGCCGAACTTTCTCAAGAGGAACTGCCCCTGACGGAAAGCCTCAAAGATACCGTCAAGCGGATGCTCCCCTACTGGCATGAGACCATCGCGCCCGTGGTCAAGGCGGGCAAACGCGTGCTCATCGTGGCCCATGGGAACAGCCTACGCGCCCTGGTCAAATATCTCGATAACATCTCCGATCAAGAGATCACCGAACTCAATATCCCCACGGGCAGCCCGCTCGTATATGAGTTAGATGACGATCTCAAACCGATCCGCCATTACTATTTGGATCCCGAAGCCGAGGCCAAGGCCGCAGCCGTCGCAGCCCAGGCCAAGGTTCGGAACACCGAGCAGTAGTTCCCCAAAAAATCCGGCCCCACCGCTTTCGGACGATGGGGCCGGTTCTTTTATCCCGAATTCCCTGTTCTATTTGGCGAGCACTTTGGCCATCTCGTAGTCGTGCGCGTCAATGCCCCGCGTATGGGCGACTACCTCCGCCAAAGGCGTAACCGCCAAGCGCCCCTCGAGCACGCCCACCATCACGCCGCCGACCCCTTGATGGAGTTGCCGGACGGCTTCCGCCCCCAGCCGCGTGGCCCAAAAGCGATCATACGCTGTAGGGGAGCCACCGCGCTGGATGTGCCCCAAAAGGCTCAGATGGACCTCAAAGCCCGTCTCGGCGCGGCGCTTACCCATAGCGCTGGCCATTTCCGTCGCATGGGGTTCGGCGCCCTCGGCCACCATCACGATGCAATGCTTCTTGCCGCGCACATAAGCAGCGGCGATTTCAGCCACCACCTGCTCCAAAGTATAGGGCACTTCGGGGATGCAGACCATCTCGGCGCCGCCTGCGATACCGGCCATCAGCGCCAAATACCCCGACCTTTTGCCAGCCACCTCGATGAGGAAGGCCTGCTCGTGAGATGAGGCCGTATCCTTGATGCGGTCTATGGCATCGAGGGCCGTGTTGAGCGCCGTATCCACGCCGATGGCCCTGTCAGTGCCATAGACGTCATTTTCGATGGTGGCGGGCACCCCCACCGTAGGGAACCCCGCCTCGCTCAATGCGTGAGCGCCGCGCATGCTCCCATCCCCGCCGATCACCACAAGCCCTTCGATGCCGGCCTCGTTCAGGCTACGCAGGGCCTGCCGCACCCCTTGGGGCGAACGCAAGAGGTCGCTCCGCGAAGAGCCGAGGATGGTGCCCCCACGGCCGATGATGTTGCTCACCGAACGCGAATTGAGCGGCTCGCCGATGCCCTGCAAAAGGCCGGTAAACCCCCGTTCGATGCCGTAAGGCGCCCAACCCAAAGCAAGCGCCATGCGCACCACGGCGCGCACCACGGCGTTCTGCCCAGGGCTGTCGCTCCCACTGGTGAGGACGGCCAACCGCCGCCTTGGCTCGCTCATCACTCGCCTCAAGCCACGCTATTTCTTATCGTTCAGGGCGGCAATGCCGGGCAACTCAATCCCCTCAAGGAATTCGAGCGAGGCACCGCCCCCCGTCGAAATGTGCGTCATCCGATCGGCCACGCCCGATTGCTCCACCGCCGCCGCCGAATCTCCCCCGCCGATGATGGTAACCCCTTTACTCTCGGCCATTGCCCTGGCCAGGGCAAAAGTCCCCTCGGCAAAGGGCGGGAGTTCGAACACGCCCATCGGGCCGTTCCATACCACGGTGCCGGCCGCTTTGACCTTTTCCGCATAGAGGGCTACCGTCTGCGGGCCGATATCGAGCACGCGCCAACCGGGCGTTACCCCATCTGCCGGCACCACACGCTTGTGCGCCTCCGCCGAAAAGGCATCGGCCACCACGACGTCTACGGGTAGGTAAATCTTCCCTTCTCCCGCGGCCATCAACTCCTTCGCTAGAGAGATGCTCCCCTCCTCCACGAGGGAATCGCCCATCTCGTAGCCTTTGGCCTTCAGGAAGGTGTTCGCCATGCCGCCACCGATGAGGAGCGCGTCCGCCTTGGTCAGGAGGTTCCTGATGACGCCGATCTTATCCGAGATCTTGGCGCCGCCCAACACCGCCACAAAGGGCCGAGTGGGGTTCTCGAGCGCCTGCCCCAAGAAGGTGAGTTCTTTCTCCAGAAGGAACCCTGCCACGGCCGGCAAATAGGCCGCTACGCCAGCCGTCGAGGCGTGCGCGCGGTGCGCGGTGCCAAAGGCATCGTTGACGTACACATCGGCCAAGGCTGCCAACTGCCGCGCAAAGGCGGGGTCGTTCTTTTCCTCTTGGGGGTGAAAGCGCAAATTTTCCAAAAGCACCACATCGCCGGGTTTCATCGCCTTCACCGCTGCCTCTACCTCGGGGCCGACGCAGTCATCGAGTTTCTTCACGGGCCGCCCCAGGAGTTCTTCCAAGCGCTGGGCGACGGGGTCCAACCGTAGGGATTCCGTCACCCCTTTGGGCCGGCCCAGATGCGAGCAGAGGATCACCGCTGCGCCATGCTCCAGGAGATATTGAATGGTCGGCACGGCCGCGCGGATGCGCATATCGTCCGTAATCCGGCGAGATTCATCGAGGGGCACGTTGAAATCGCAGCGCACCAGCGCGCGCTTGCCGGCCCAAGCCACATCGCGGATGGTCATCTTGTTCATAGAAGCCTCCTCATAACACGCTCTGCTGAAATCCCGTTTCGAACCGGCGGCATTCTAGCACAAGGCTCCCCCTATGTAAAGACGCCATCCCTCTTTGCGCCTTGGGCAAGGCGTTGTAGAATAATTTCTAGATTACTCCTTGAAAGGGGAACGATGAGCCACATCACACGCGCCGTCTTGGTGGGGTGCGGAGGGATTAGCCGCACCTGGCTACGCAGCATCGCCGAGATGCCCGAAGTCGAAATCGTCGGTTTAGTCGATATCGCCGAAGAGGCGGCCATCGCCCGCGCCCAGGAATTCGGCCTGCAGGTGCCCACAGGCACCGATCTTGGCAAGATGCTCGAACGCACCCAGCCCGATGCCGTGTTCAACTGCACCATCCCCGAGGCCCACAAAGAGGTTACCCTCACGGCCCTGGCCCACGGGTGCCACGTCTTGGGAGAGAAACCCTTGGCCGATTCGATGGAGAACGCCCGCGCTATGATCGCCGCGGCGAACGAGGCCGGCAAGATCTTGGCAGTCATTCAAAACCGGCGGTATGACCCGCGCATCCGCCGCTTGCGCCACTTTCTCGAGAGCGGCGCGATCGGCCCCCTCACCACGGCGAATTGTGACTTTTACATCGGGGCGCACTTTGGCGGGTTCCGCGACCATATGGAGCACGTCCTCTTACTCGATATGGCCATCCACACCTTTGACGCGGCGCGGTTCATCACGGGGGCAGACCCCGTCTCGGTCTATTGCCACGAATGGAACCCCGCCGGCTCTTGGTACGATCACGACGCCTCGGCCGTCGCCATTTTTGAGATGACCGGCGGCATTGTCTTTACCTACCGGGGGAGTTGGTGCGCCGAAGGGTTGAACACCACTTGGGAGGGAGATTGGCGTCTCATCGGCCAAAAAGGGAGCGCCCGTTGGGATGGCGCCGACCTGATGGAGGCCGAGGTGGTCGCCAAGACCGGCTCGTTCATCTCCGAGTTAGAAAAAGTAACCATCCCGCCGTTCGATGCGGGGGCCAAAGTGGGCGGCCATGCGGGGGTCATCCGCGAGTTTGTGCACTGCCTCCAGCATGGGGGCCAGCCCGAGACGGTGGCTTCCGATAACATCAAGAGCCTGGCGATGGTCTTTGGCGCCATCGAGAGCGCCCGCTTGGGCAAGCCCGTCTCCATTGTGCCCTAGCAGGCCGCCTGCAAACGAAAGGAGAAGAAGCCGATGTTTCGCCGCATTGCGTTTATCCTTGCTTGCGTTCTTGTGGCCCTTTTGCCCCTATCGGCCTGTGTGCCCAAGATGGCTATGCCCGCTTCGGAGCAGGTAACGCTTACCGTCGCCTATCGTGGCGAGCGGCCAGAAATGAAGGCCCTGTTCGAGCGCTTTACCCAGGCGCATCCCAATATCAAAGTGCAGGCTATCGAGGTAACCGGCCCCGGCGCCGATTTGCGCCGCACCGTGGCCGCTTCGGAGGTAGACCTGTTTCGGGATACGCGGGACTCCCTTTCTTACTATATCTCCTCGAACCTTATCCGCCCCTTGGATGAGATGCAACTCACGGATTGGGCGGATATTCGCGAGGACTTTTTCCCCGGCACGTGGGAGTCCCTCACCTCCGGCGGCCAGCAGTGGGGCATCCCCGCGGGGCTTGATGTGCTCGTAACCTACATCAACCTGGATCAAGCCAACGCCCTTGGGGTAGCCGTCCCCGAAAGCAATTGGGATCTGTTTGACTTTCTCGATGTGACGAACAAACTGAACTTCCCCGAAGGCCTGCCCAACAGTTCCGCGCGGCTCTTCGGCTTTTGTTCCTCACCGGCGAGCATGGACCCGTTGGTGTTCGTCTACCTCCATGGGGGGAGCATCATAGATGACATCAATAATCCTACGCGCCCTACCCTCGATGACCCACGCACCATCGAGGCCGTGCAGTGGTATGCTGACCTCTTTACGCGCTATGGCGTAGCGCCCAATCAGGAACTGCTGCGCCAGGCCTTCCCGCGTTACGGCATCAACGAGGCCCAAGTGCGCGGCGGCTGTGCCGTATGGTTCGGCTGGTACAGCGCGCGCGGAGGGCGCAACATGCCCATCGAATGGACCATCAAATGGAAGATGCTCCCCCTGCCCAAAGATCAGGCCTCCTTCGGCCTGGGCGATGTCGAGGGTTACTATATCACGGCGAAATCCGCCCATCCCAGAGAGGCCTTGATGCTCGTGCGCTACCTGACCGACCAGTGGGAGGCCTCCGGCGGGCAATTGCCACCGCGCCGATCCCTGGCTACGAGCAAGGAATACGCGAAATCGGTGGGCGCGGAGATCGCCGCCGTAGCCGCCAGACAAAGCGAAAACCTCATCATCATCCCTTCGACGCTCTCTTCGCGGCTGGAGGGGGTAGGGCAGATCTTTTTCAACGCCCTGACGACGATCATCAATGAGGATCTCGACGCCGCCTCCGTGCTCGGAGAGGCCCAAGCCCGCGCCGAAGCCCTTTTCCAACAGCCCTGAGCGGCCTCACCACACAAAGACGAAAGTGAGGTCGTTCACGTTCGTGTTCGTCGGCCCGGTGAGGAGGAGATCTCCCAAAGCGGCGAAGAAGGGATAGGCATTGTTTTCGGCCAAAAAGGCCCGCGCATCAAGGCCGAGGGCACGGGCGCGTTGAAGCGTCTCGCCCTCGGCCAGGGCGCCGGCGGCATCCGTAGGGCCATCGGTGCCATCCGTCGCCAGGCACACCAAGGCCACATCGCGCAGGCCAGCCATCTGGATGGCCCCAGCCAGGGCCATCTCTTGGTTGCGCCCCCCTTTGCCATGGCCGCGCACGGTAACCGTCGTCTCTCCCCCCGCGATGATGCAGGCCGGCCGCGGAATGGGCCGCCCCGAGGCGAGTTCCTCTTTGGCGAGCGCCGCGAACACTTTGGCCACCTCCCGCGCCTCCCCCTCCACAAAGGTTGTCAAGAGGAGGGTGTGGAAGCCCAACTCCCGTGCGGTGCGCTCTGCCGCCTGGGCCGCTAAATCATTGCTCGCCACGATGACATTCTGCACCCGTTCAAAGAGCGCATCGCCCGGTTTGGGGTTTTCGCTCACGTGGCCCAGCCGCCCCGCCTCGATGTGTTGCCGGATGGAACTCGGCACTGCTTCCCAGAGGGCATAACGGGTCAAGATTCCCCACGCATCCTCAAACGTGGTCTCATCGGGCACCGTGGGGCCGGAGGCGATGGCATCGAGGGGGTTGCCCACCACATCCGAAAGGATGAGCGCGATGAGCGGAGATTCTGTCATCGCGGCCAACTTGCCCCCCTTGAGCCGATCGAGGTGTTTGCGGATGGCATTGATCTCGACGATGTTCGCCCCGGCGCGCAACAGTGCATCCGTCAGGGCTTGCAG
>Ga0315298_1007364_pt1 | contig 14533 bp, 12 predicted proteins | sample WHS_1_MG_FD_203077 | JGI IMG/M metagenome (GOLD analysis project Ga0315298, IMG submission 203077) | Extremophilic microbial mat communities from Washburn Hot Springs, YNP, Wyoming, USA - WHS_1_MG | ecosystem: Environmental > Aquatic > Thermal springs > Hot (42-90C) | place: USA: Wyoming... | reverse complement strand
TTGCTCTATCAATAGATTCCGGTTTTCTAAATGGGGAAGTTGGGTAAAGCAAAACAATTAAATCAGGTTCATAGTTCTCATTTTTTGCAAACCAATCTAACGCATGTTCAAAAAATTGCATCTCACTTGAATTTTCTTGAGAAATTTCTTTTGGCCTAAGAAAAGGCACTTCAGCACCATACTCTTTAGCAACTTTTGCAATCTTCTCAGAATCAGTTGATACTACAATACGATTAATATATTTAGAATTCTTTGCTGCTTCAATAGTATAGGCAATAAGTGGCTTATTATGAAGTAACTTAATATTTTTATTTGGAATTCTTTTTGAACCACTACGTGCTGGAATAAATCCTAATATATTCATAGTTACTTATCACAAATGACAAAAGCAACTGCTTCAACAGGCATTATACCGTTGGGTTCACTATAGCAAATATCTCCTATCGTATTCGAATTAGTTTCATTCCATATACCATCTCGAGTATTTTTTGCAAACCACTTTATAGAGGTAATAGTTGGAAAAATATCTCTTATCTTTTCTTCGTTATAAACGCGATATCCTTTATGAATAGTTGACTTGCCTGCTGGTATACTCACCATAAGTCTTCCCCCTTCTTTTAATAAACTCCACAAGATTTCTACTGCTTTTTTATCCCCATCTTCTACCACAGTATCGCCATAATGGCCTAAACCTACATGTTCAATTGTTGAAATAGAAAGAATAACATCGAATTTTTCGACAATTTTCAAATCTTTGGAAAATATATCACTACAGATGACATTCAAATTTGGATGAGAAAAAGGATATTTTCTTTTATCCCAAACAGTAACTCTATATCCAATAGCTGATAGTTGTAATGGTAAAATGCTTTCATAACCTCCAAAATCTAAGATTGTTTTATCTTTCTCTCTTATATTTCTTAATACAAGGGTGTTTTCAACAATTTGTTCAGAGACAACTAACTTTCCACCACCAACTTTTATTTGCCACTTTATAATTACCTTTAATAAACGTGTAAGCACTTTTTGAATAAAATTTGGGTTGTCATAAATGATACCAATATTCTTATTCACTATATGAGACTTAACGTCATTCCAATTTGGATTATCATTTAAGTATTTCATACTTAACCCTCCGTTAGTAATACTTCAGCAGGATATATAAAATCTGTCCCCTTTAAAATTCCATTACATATTACATCTAATCCTATATCATTCCCGGGCAACATTTTGTTAATATTGGAAATTTTTACCTTAAATGGTGGTATTGAACCTGTTATTTCTATCTGAGAAACAGGTATCATCCTGCGGTAAAAAAAATGGAATGCATATTTTTTTGCTCTTTTAATTTGCTCTTCTGACATTTTTTGAGGAAGAGGTAGTTGGTCTAACACCTTAAAATATTCATCTTGAGATTTTGGATCTATTGTTAAACCTTTATTTCTAATCCACGCCTCTCCAGCAACAATAACAGGAATTCCTCTTGATGTCAATTCAACTCCGCTCTTAGTACCATATATTATTACTGCATTACATTGTTCCATAACTGCATATGTGCTTATGGAACTTTCCGGTTTAATAATAAATATATTAGGTGGTAAATTGGGAAATTCTTTTTTTATTTCATCTAAAACTTGTTGTCTTGAAGGAAGTTCACCCAAAATCTCCGCTGGATGTATGCGGATAATTAATTGTAAATCCTGTCTTTTAGAAAAATATTTTATAGTTTTTATAATCCATTCCACCATATTTTTAAATATGTTTGCTGGATAATGAAGTTGGGCATCCCAAATAACATTTGTTAACATTCCTATGCAAGGTTTTGAAAAATCAATACCACCAAGTTCTTGAGAAATTTTTGTTAAATCAAATTCTGGATTTTTCCCTACAAAAGAAATCCAATCCTTACCACCAGTTGTTCTACTTTCAAGATAATCTGTAATTTCTTTTTCAATTTTAGAATTCCATTTAATATTTTCCCATTTTTCAGTTGGTTCAGACATCAATGTATGATGATATGTATCCCTGTGGCTGAAAATAAAACATTGTTTCCTATATGCAGGATTCCAATTCACAACTCTTACCCCTTTTTTTCTACATACTTCCCCAATCACTCCTTCAGGAACATAAATTCCATGATGAAAAACCGCACAATCAAAATGGTGCGTGTCTATGAGATGATTAATAACATAAGCAGTTAAAATTGAAGATTTCAAATATTGTCTTAGGACCTTTTCAGCATAAGGTTCATTTTCTAATGTTCCTCGGGCAAAAAATTTTAGTGCCCCAGCCATTATATGTTCTCCTATATTGAACCCGTCAATTGAAAAATTGGCTATATCTTTTATATCCAGATTTTTTGAAATGTCTTCTGCTTTCTGGAACTCTCCAGAAGTAATATTTTCACTATACTTAAGCACAGGTAAACCAGTTGAACTAAATGATTTATAACCCGGATTAAAACATTTTCTGCACAACCTTTTTGGATTCCACTTTTCAGAAATTATATCCATCTTATTAAAAGAATGAACCTGACATCCCAGTAAGAACTCATCGCATAACAGATAATAGACATCTGCTCCTCTCAGAGTCAAAGCCATACCTAAATAACCCTCCAAGACTATCACAGATGGATGTATCCCAATAGTTGCTGAGATAAGAATTTTTGGTCCCTTTTTAGCTGAATTAATAGAGTTTTTCCAAAAGGTGTGGTCTTTTTTGAATATCTTTCTCCAATTAGGATATTTTTTACGCACAAGCCATCTAAGAAAACCAAAGTAAATTTTTTGTATAATATTTCCCTTGCCGAGTTTAAACCTTTTATACTGAAAAAAATTATTTAATTTCATATAAAAAATATTACTCTTTTCTCAAAATCCTTGTACAGTTAAATTGACTTTACTATTGTTCCCCAAATATCTTTAAATACTGTTTTATCAAAATGTTTCATCATTAAAAAATACAAAATACAACTTAAAAATAATCCAATAGGTAATATAAATTTAGACAAAGAAGGTGAGCAAAAAGACAATGATTTAAAAGAATTAATCAGAATTATTAACAAGAGCCCCATTCCTAAAGATGAAATAGTTGAGGGAAATAATTCAATTAAAATAGACTTAAGATTAGTTTTTAGCAATTTTGTACAGATAAAGAAACTAACTATAGCGCCGATAATATAAGTTATTGTTAGTCCTACAATACTAACTACAGCACCAAAGGGTTTACCCAACCACATTAGAAGCAATGCAGTAGTTGGAAATAATACTGTCCATATAATTATCCAATTTAATTTATTTAAAACTTTCATTAAAACTGTTACCGGAGAAATAATTAGATATGTCCAACCAATAATACTAAATATCTGGATTAAGATAATTGCATTGTGCCATTTTTCACCAAATATAAAAGGAACAAAAAATGAAGAAGATAATACTATCAAAACTACAAAAGGAGCAAAAATAGCATTTGCTGTTCTTAGAAGGAAAAAACAGGATTTTTTCAGTGAACCTATATCGTCCTGTTGTAAAGAAAATTTTGGAAATATGTAAGAATCAACAGATTTAATTAATTCCTTAAGTGGAAAAATTGCAATTTTATATGCAAAAGAATATAATCCTAAAACTGTTGAACCCCAAAAATAGCCAATAAAAAGGCGGTCATAATTTTGTGCAACATATTTAATTACTTCTGAAACAAGAATTTTTGAACTATAATCCCATAATTCCTTTATATGACTGAAAGAGAATTCATTAAAATGAGGTTTCCATTGTGAGATATGCCATATTAAAACAGAGCCAAAAAAACTAGTAACCAACGCTTGAACTACTAAACTCCAAACTCCAAAATTAAACAATGCACATATAATTCCAGCAACCCCTCCAAAGATAGATGCAAAAATATCTCTTATCGCAAGAGATTTAAACTTTAACTTCTTTTGAAGAATTACTTTTGGCATTGTAGAAAAAGAGTCAATAAAGAAACAAAAAGATAAAACTGCCATAACCGGCTGCACATTCTTATCCTTAAAAAATATAGCAGAAGGACCTGAAAGAGATATGCCGACTAAAGTTAATATGACTCCTATTATTATATTCAAAAAAAACATACTACTAAAATGCTTTTCATTAGCGTCCTTTTTTTGTATTAATGCAGATGGAAATCCTAAATCAGAAAATAATCTTATAAATCCAATCCAAATATAACACATCCCAAGTATTCCAAATTCCTTAGGGGAAAGAAGACGAGTCATAACCAAAAATATCAACATTGTTATGCCTTCTATACCTATTCTTTGAACAATTGCCCAAAACATTTTATTCCCCTAAAACTTCTCTAAAAATCTGTTCCATTTTTTTATTAGTTTTATCTTTGTCAAATAAATTTTCTGCTCTTTCTCTACCTTTCTTACCCATCTCTATTATAGTTTCTCCATCATCTATTAAATTTAGAATACTTTCTGTTAAAGCGGATGGATTTTCAGAAGGAATTAAGATTCCTGTTTCTTTATCTATTATAATTTCTGGCGTTCCTCCAACAGTACAACCAATAACAGGTTTAGCTGTAGCCATTGCCTCAGCGATAGCAAGTCCTAAACAGGCCCTATTGTTAATACTTGGGGCTACTACTATTGTAGATGCTGCATAATATAATGGTAAATCTTCAAAAGGTACATCCGGTGAAACAATAACATTTTCTTTAAATTTGTTCATTAATTCTATAGCATCTTGAAGAAATATTCCTCTATTGCCAGCAATGATAAATTTTATTTTTTTATTTTTCTCTAAAACCTTTGGAATAGATTTTAATAAAATATGAAGTCCCATTGATTTATTCATTCTACCAACAAATAACACTACCTTATCATCCTTACCAATTCCAAATCTATCTCTTATTATAGTTGGATTATTTTTAGGAGAAAATGTATGTACATCAATCCCATAATAAACTACCTCTGCTTCAAAGGGAAGATTTAACAACTTAAAACTCTTAGCACAGTGTTCACTACAAGATAGAATTTTCTTACTTATTTTACATACCTCTTTAACTTCTTTTATCCTTCTATTGAAAAAATCAAAATCAGAATAAATCTCTCCGAACACAGAAGTAATAACAGGTATAGAAAACTGTTCGCTAATTAAAGCACCTACAAAACCCGAAAATAAATGATATGCACTGATAATTTTTATTTTATTAATTTTAACTATTTTTTTCACAAAATTTGCAAAACTAAGGAAACCCAAAAATCTTTTAGGAAAATCTAAAGCAAATTCTCTATATTTTAAAACTTCATCAATACTTATTGCTGGTGGTATAAACTTAATAAATTTATCAATTTTTGAAGGTTTATAAACTGTATATCCATCAATATGGTGAATACCCGTAGGGAATCCTGTAGATAGTATATATACTTCCCAACCACTCTCAACTAAATATGGAGCGAGGTATCTTATATGCACTGGCACTCCTCCATATGGGGGAGGATAATTCCCTAAAAGTAAAATTCTTTTATTCATCTTTTGCTTCTGATTTTTTGAATGCTATCACTAAAATATTTTGGGTTACAATTCTTTTACCTTTCCCAATTTCAACAGAAAGAAGAAACTGATAAAATGACTCAACAACTTTCCACAATAAATAACGAATTATTGACTTCAAACTTCCTACAGGGCGATAGACAGGATAAAATTCAATATCAGAAAACCCAACAAAGTTTAAGATTTGAGAAATACTTGAAATAGTAAAAGCAATCTCATGGGTAAAATCTCCATATCTTATACTTCCAAAAAAAGGTGATGTTGCATTAGGTACCTGGAGTATCATTCTTCCATTGTCTTTTAAAGAGGAAAGGCAAAGAGATAAAACTTCTAAAATTTCATCTTTATTAAAATGTTCAAAGATATCTCTTGCAAAAATTACATCATAAAAATTTATTTTGTCTTTTAAAAACTCTTTTATTTCTGCCTTTTCTAAATTTTTAATGCCAAGTGATTGTCCCATTTTAATATAATCAGCACTAATATCAATTCCGTATGAGTTAGTGAACCCTTTTTGTTGAAGCCACCAAACTATACTTCCATTTCCACAGCCTAAGTCAATAATTTTTGTATTTTTTTCAGTTGGTAAAAATTTACCAAATTGTTTTTGATAAGCATTTGCTCTTTCTTGAAGTTGAGCTAAAGTAAGACTACCCTTTCTCGGCAAAATATGAGTTGAGACATATTTTTTGTAAAGTTCTTCTTTGTAGTTCATATTTTATCCTTAATTAAAAAACAAAGTTTCCTATAATTTTCTCTAATATAATTTTACCATCTCAACTATGAAAGATACTTGTTTCACATATCCTAAGGAACATTTTTGGATTTAACTTCATATTAATTTTTTAGTTACCTTCAATAAAAGATTTCACAGTTTCAACAATGTTTTCTACTGTCAACCTTCTTGTTCCTTCAAATACTGAGCAGAACCAACACCGCAGAAATGGTCTTTTATACCAATTCTTTTTACTTTTGCTTTCCTATATCCGGATTCTGCCACAATTTCGCAAACAGCACTTCCAAGACCGCCTATGATGTTATGTTCTTCAACAGTGATAATATTTTTTGTTTCTTCAGCTGCTTTTAATATAGCATCTTTGTCTATTGGTTTAATTGAAGCCATTTGAAGAACGCGTGTTTTAATTCCATAATCTTTAAGTAAAATCTCAGAAGCTTTAACTCCTTCATACATAAGCGTTCCTGTTGTAATTATTGTTGCATCGTTGCCATCTCTAAGCTCTGTGGCTTTACCAATAAAAAAATTATGTTTATCTTCATAAACATCTTCAAATTCACCTGCTACAAGACGGATATAAACAGGACCTTCTATTGCAAGTGCTTGCTCTACAGCTTGTCTCATTTCTTTCGTATCTCCTGGTGCAATGACAGTCATATTAGCTAAAGAGCGCATAATAGCAATATCTTCTATTGAATGGTGGGTTGTTCCTGCCGAACCCGAACTTACTCCACCGTGAGAGACAATAATTTTTACATTCAGTTTTGGATAACAAATTGAAGTCCTTATCTGTTCACAAGCGCGCATAGATGCAAAACAGGCAAATGTATGAACAACCGGTAATTTTTCTCCCAGTGTAAGACCTGCAGCAACACCAAACATATTTTGTTCAGCAACTCCACCTTCAATAAACTTCTCAGGAGATTTTTCTTGAAATTGGACTGTCTGCGTTGATTCTTTTAAGTCACCATCAAGAACAATAAGATTTGGATATTTTTTTACCCATTTCAACTAAAAATTTTCCATATTCTATGCAAAGTGTTCTTTTAGTCAATTCTTAATGTTTCTAACCCTTCTCAATTCTTCCAAAATCCTTTTAGCAAGACTATCCCCATCTAATCTATGGTATTTAAGAACCTCTTGAGGAGTGCCACAAGCAGGATAACCTTCAGGCGCAAATTTTTGAAATTTCTTATTTCTTAATATTTCTGAAGTGAATATCGCATTCAATAAACAATCCCCCAACCCCCCATAAGGCGAGTGATTATCTAATACAAAAATTGATTTGCAATTGTCTATAACTTCTTCAAGCCAGTTATTATTAATTCTGTTTAGCCATGGCATATTAACTACTTTTAAAGAAATTTTTTCTTTATCAAGTATTTCTGCCGATGTAAGTGCTTCGTTTAACATAACAGGTCCATAACTGAATATTACAGCATCGCTTCCATCTTTTAATATGGAACCTTTACCTAATTCAAATTTATATTTTTCTGGAAGTCTAATTGTCCTCGGTGAAGGAGATATTGCCAATCTTATCATACAAATCCCCTTTGCTTCATTGACACACCATTGAAGTGCAGATTTTGTTTCAATTCCATTGCATGGTTCAATAATTACACAATTGTGTAATGCTCCAAAAAGTGAAATGTCACGGAGACTCTGGTGAGATTTACCAGGTCCCGCAGGTATAACTCCTGCATAATGGCAAACATAGATTATTTTTGTACCTTCAGTGTAATTAGTGTAAATCTGTTCATTTGCACGAGAAGCAAGAAACACACCAAAAGAATTTACTATTGGGAGAAAACCCTGAAGTGCTAATCCACCAGCCATTGAAACCATATCCTGCTCTGCAATCCCATTTTCTATAAATCGTTCAGGAATTTCCTGTTCAAACAGACGCAACCCACAGTCAGCTGCTAAATCTGCATCAAGAACAACAATATCTTTTCTTTTTTTACCCAATTCAACTAACGCTTCACCATAAGCATCTACTACCTTTTCACCAATATCTTTAAGCCTAACACGGTGCTTTCCCCTCGTCTCTATAACTTCAACTTTTAATGATTCTAATCCAAATTTATTGAGATTATCATTTATTCTATTCAAAATTTCATTAAAACCTGCTTCATAGATATCATCTTCGGGTGCACCAGCATGCCATTTATAAAGTCCATTTCCATCTTTTAGTGCACGAGGTCCCTCCATGAACGAAATACCTTTCCCTTTTATTGTGTCAGCAATTAAAATCTTTGGTTTATCCGTAATGCTTCTAAATCTCTTGAATACCTGCTCCAACTCGCTAAAATCATGCCCATTGCATCTTTCTACGTACCATCCAAAAATTTCAAATTTCTTTTCTAATTCACCGAGGTCTATAATTTCTTTTATCGGTTTATCAGTTTGAATTTTATTATAATCAACAATCACATGAATATTGTTAAGCCTTTGATGGGCAGTAGTCTGCAATGCCTCCCAAATTTGGCCTTCTTGTAATTCTCCGTCTCCTGTCATAACAAAAATCCGACCTCCATAATTAGCCATCTTCTTCGCAAAAGCCATCCCCTTTGCTTTAGAAATACCCATACCAAGTGAACCTGAATTAGCTTCTATTCCTAGAGTACTCACATCAGGGTGACCATATAGTCCCCCAATTCTTCGTAATTTAAATAACATATCATAATTTAGAATGCCAGCTGCAGCCAAAACAGAATATTGCCCTGGACAATCATGACCTTTGGAAGAAAAATAGATATCTCTATTTGGGTTTTTAATTCCTACTTTTACTGTGTTCATCTCATAAAAGTATAAATATACGACTATATCTATAGAACTAAAACTTGAACCAAGATGACCAGAACCAGCTTTTTTTACTGCAGAGAGAGTATTAAGTCGACACATATCACTAATTATTTGCAGTTTATCAAATTTATGGATATTTGAATTTAAAATCCTATCGAATTCTTCTTTAAGTATGAAAGATATTCTCAACATTTTTTATTCCTTATCTCTTGAACAGTTTGAATCTTAGCACTATAGTCAACATATAAAGTCTTTACTTCAGAAAATGCTTCAATAGCTGCCCAACCAGCCTCTCTATATCCAAGACCAGAGTTCTTTAAACCACCAAAAGGCATATGAGGTTCTGAACCATATGTTGGTGCATTTATATAACAGACCCCTGCCTCTACGTCATCAAAGAAAGAAAATGCCTTATTCACATCCTTCGTAAAGAGTGAAGCCGAGAGACCATAAGAAGAGGCATTATGTATCTTAATGGCTTCTTCATAGGAACCTGCTTTAAAAATCACTAAAACAGGTCCAAAAACTTCTTCACGAGCTATCTCCATTTCAGGAGTTACATTATCTATAATTGTAGGTGATATGTAATATCCTTTGTCATATACACCACCCTTTAGTTGTTCACCACCGATAAGTATCCTCGCACCTTCTTTTTTGCTTCGTTCTATGTAACCTAAAACCCTCTCCAATTGTTTTTTACTAATTAATGGGGTCACATCAGATTTATCGTCACTACCAGGACCAACTTTTAATTTTGATGTCCTGGTAATAAGTTTTTCTAAAAAAGTATCGTATATATTTGTATGAACAATTACACGGCTTGTAGCAGTGCAACGTTGTCCTGATAAAGAGAATGCTCCAACTACAACACCATCTACTGCAAGGTCTAAATCTGCATCATCTGAAACAATAACTGCATTTTTCCCACCAAGTTCTAATGAAACTTTTGCAAGTCTTCTTGCACAATTTGTTCCAATGATTCTCCCTACCGCACTTGAACCTGTAAATGAAATCATGGAGACATGGGGGTGATTTACAAGGGCATCTCCTGCTTCTGGTCCAAAACCATGAATAAGATTTAAAACTCCTTTTGGTAGACCTGCGTCTTCCAATATTTTTACAAAATGCACAGTGGTTTCTGGTGTATTTTCCTCAGACTTTAAAACGACTGTATTACCACAAAGCAATGCAGGAAATGTTTTCCAGCATGTTATTGCCATAGGAAAATTCCAGGAAGTAATTATTCCCACAACTCCTATCGGATATCTTTTAGTCATAGCAAAGCGTTTTCTCAGTCCAGAGTGAGTAGTCTTTCCATACCATCTTCTTCCTTCACCAGCAGTGAAAAACGCCATATCAATACCAGATTGAACATCACCCATAGCTGCATTAACAGTTTTACCATTCTCTTTTGAAATAACTTCTGCAAGTTCTTTTTTACGAAAATCCATAATTCGGCCTGCCTCAAATAATATTTTACCTCTTTCAGATGGTGGTACTTTTTTCCATTCATTGAAAGCAGATAAAGCAGCAGAAATCGCTCTATCCACATCTTCTTTTTTTGATCGAGGGAAAAGTCCGATTATCTCATCAATATTTGATGGATTTCTATTTTCGAAGGTTTCACCTGAAATAGAATCAACCCATTCACCATTAATGTAATTTTTAAATCGTTCAGCCATAATTAATCCCTCCAATTACTTTACCAGCAACTGTATCCTCCATCTATAACTAAATTAGCCCCTGTCATATAGGAGGAAGCATCTGATGCTAAAAAGAGTATTGCTCCATTGTATTCATTCTGTCTTGCCATGCGTCCTAATGGAACTTTACTTGAGTAATTACGCAAAAATATTTCATCTTGATTATTAAATACACCCCCTAATGTTAATGTATTAACTCTAACATTTCTCTTTGCCCAATATGTAGCTAAATACCTTGTGAGGTTTAATACTCCTGATTTACTCACAGAATATGCAATGGGTTTAAAGAATGGTTTTTCTTTATATTCATAAATTCTTTGGTCGGGCGATAGAATTCCATAAATTGAACAAATATTTATTATGCTACCTCCACCTGTTTTCGCCATGTGCCCTCCTATTATCTGACAACATAGGAACATTCCTTTTAAATTCACATCTATCATATTATCCCATGACTGTTCAGGATAGGTTTCAAATGGTCCTGTATCTTGTATTGTAGCATTGGGGGGAGCATCAATTGCCGCATTATTAATTAAAATATTTATATTATTACCAAAATGAGATAAAACTTTTTCTAATCCTTTTTCAACACTTTTTTTATTTGTTATATCTACCTCCACTAAAAGTAGTTTCTTAGATTGAATTTCATTAAGCTTTCCTTTGGGATTATCTAACATTATATCAAACCCAGCTACTGATGCACCAGCCTCAAGAAGTGTTCTTACATACTCTCCACCAAGCTGTCCAGCTGCACCAGTTACAATTGCAACCTTTCCTGATAGACTGAAAAGTCTCTCAATAATATTTTTTGAATTTGTCTTACTTCCTACTCTCATAAATATGGTCTTCTTTATTTTGTTAAATCTCCCCCTGTTTTTATATCTACAATATAATCACAGAATTCTCTTACCGCACCATACCCCCCTTTAGCCTTAGTTATATATAAGGATACAGCAATTATAGCTGGATTAGCATCAGCAACACAAGCAGGGAAACCAACGATCTTTAAACAATCGAGATCGTTTATATCATTTCCCATGTATGCAACATTTTTCATAGAGATTCCAAATCTATTTACCTCTCGTTTTAAAATTTCAGACTTGTTATCGCACCCTTGAATATAAGGGATGTTTAATTTCTGACATCGGGCACTTACGACAGGGTTTTTCTCTTTTGAAAGAACTAATACATTAATACCGAGTTTTTTTACCATCTCGATACCAAGACCATCTGCCCTACAACAAAAAACTCCTTCTGAACCATCCTGAAGGACTAATACACGATTGTCTGTAAAAACACCATCAAAATCAAATACTATCAACTTGATTTGCTTAATAATTTGTTGAAGAAGTTGTTTTTTCTTTATATCCATTGGATTATCATATTAAATCTTCTAAAGAAATAGGAGATTCTTCATCCAAATCCACTTTTAATTTTCTATTGATGATCTTATCTGCTAAATAAGGAGGTGTGCCATTTGCTGGTGATTTAAAGCAAATGTCCTCCCAAGTGATTATAGTTCCTTTTTTTAATGGCTTTGAAGTATAAATGCCTTTTCCCATTTTAATCCTGGCATCTTTTTCAAAATCTTGGATAATTTTTTCTCCATTACCTAATGATATATCAACCCGTTTTAAATCTCTTACCTGTTTACGAAGACCAATTGGTTCTAAGGAGAATTTGTGATCGGTACCTTTCCAAGAACGATTAATTGTAAAATGTTTTTCTACAACTCTTGCACCAAGCATATAAGCAATTACAGCAGCTAATATTCCATTATCATGTCCAGAGTAACCAATTATTGCCTCAGGAAATTCCTTCTTTAAAGTACAAATCATACGCAAGTTTAGGTCCTCATATTCGGTAGGATAACCACAAGTAGCGTGTAACAAAACCAATTGGTTATGATATTTAAGAATTGTATTGTAAGCAATGCGCACTTCCTCTAATGTAGCTGCACCAGTAGATAGAAAGATTGGCTTGCCCAACTTAGCGATATATTCTAATAAAGGTGTATTGGTTACATCACCAGAAGCAATTTTATAACTATTTATACCTAATTTTTCTAAGAAATCCACACTGTTAAAATCAAACGCTGTACACATAAACTCTACACCGTGTTCCTCAGCATATTTTTTAAGTGTAACATATTCATCCCAACCAAATTCCAAAAATTCTCTATGTTCACCATAAGTCAGTCCAAAACTATTTTCATTGTCATATGGTTTATTATACATTGCCTTTGTATAAAGATTCTTATTATCTCTTTTTTGAAATTTTACAGCGTTCACTCCACACTCAGCTGCAATTTTAATCATATCTAATGCTACTTTTAAATTCCCTTGATGATTATGTCCAATTTCTGCGATTACATAACAGGGTCCTTCCTCAGAGATTGTGCTTCTTCCAAAATTAATAGTCTTCATAGACTACCTCCTCATATGTTTAAAATTATTTATATCATCAAATATTTGAGCTTGTTAAATTTTTAGTTGAACTGAATGTGTCTCCTGTATCTATTTAAGTCTGTATCACTTTTGCAATACCTTTTGTGCTGTCACCTCCTGCAAGTATATGACTTTCATTTAAATGTTTTTTCAAGATAGCTTTTTCCCCACTGCTCCGCCTCCTCAGTTACATAAGCATAAAAACAAATGTAACCGAGCAGGATAAAAAATTAAGCCAGTTCTACTTCAGAGGCTTCTATTTTAACACTTACTGCCCTCTGAAGTATATCTATATTAATAATAAGATAATGCTTTTTTTCTTTGCTCTTAAGTATCCCTGTTACTCCTTTAAGAGCCCCTCTTTTTATTCTTACTATCTGCCCCTCTTTTAAGTATGGATAAGGGTCTATTTCTTTTTTGTTTTCTACTGCCTTTTTTAATGGTATTATCTGCTCTTCAGGTACAGCCTCAGGTTCTCCAGAAGGATTTTTTATAAAACAAACAACTCCGGGTGTTTTAAGCACCCTTAGAATCAAATCATAGCTTTTTTGGATGTTAACGAAGAGATATCCGGGGAAAAGAGGGAATTTAACAAGCTTTTTTCTATCCTTCCACCTTCTAAGCCTTTCAACTGCAGGTAAAAATACTTCTATCCCAAGATTTGAAAGCCTTTCAAACACCTTAAACTCATGCCTTGACTTTACATATATACAATACCAGTTTAAAGTTAATTCTGCCATAAATAGTAAACCTTTGCATCTATAGTTTTTAACTGAGCAATCTCTTCCTCATCAAAGGTTGTTACAAGCACTGCATCAAAATCTATTTTTTTTATTTCATCTTTTGTATATAAACTGTAGTTGAAATTTTTCTTATTTTCTCCATCCAGGCTAACTATTCCTACAATTGTAATCGGAAGCCCTTTTGATGAAATTATGCACAGTTCTACCAGCTCGCTATCTCCCCATAAGATAATTTTAGTTATTCCTGATTCCATCATTGTATTATATGTCTGATCAATTTTTTGTTTAATTTCTCTGAAATAATTAAAAGACCTTGCCATGTAATTACAGGTAAGACGGGCTTTTTCCATAAATCCCTTCGGTGTGAGAATATACTTTATTCTTTTGCCATCAATATTTTTAATCTTTATGCAGCCTTTTTTGTAAAGTCTTTTTATGTATGAATTTGTAAGCCCGAGTGCAATACCCAGCCTTGATGCAAGGTCTCTCTGCGTAATTGTAGGGTTTTCATTGATGTGTTCAAGAATCCGCATTGATATTTCATCAGATGGATTCATTTTGT
>Ga0315298_1007363_pt1 | contig 14535 bp, 12 predicted proteins | sample WHS_1_MG_FD_203077 | JGI IMG/M metagenome (GOLD analysis project Ga0315298, IMG submission 203077) | Extremophilic microbial mat communities from Washburn Hot Springs, YNP, Wyoming, USA - WHS_1_MG | ecosystem: Environmental > Aquatic > Thermal springs > Hot (42-90C) | place: USA: Wyoming... | reverse complement strand
CCTGTTCATGGGGCGTTCGGCCATGAAGTCCGCGGGAACGTCGATGGAACGCATGAGCTCGAAAAACTCGCCCCACGTCCTGGCTCCCGGCCGCGCCGAAAGCACAACGTCACCCGTGATCTCGTCGCGGGTGGCGAACACCTGGTCGCCTGGGAAACGGAAGCCGGCCGGGAGTCGAACGGCCTGGCTGGCGCCGTTCCGAAAGAGCTTTGCGATCCGAGTGTCAGGCATACAACCTCCTCCCTTAATAGTATAGACTGTAGTCTATATCTCCGCAACGAGAAACACGCGAGGAGCTCCCCCAACCGAAAAAGTGAGTAAGCGGCAATCGAGGCCGGAGTAAGACTGACTACGATGCCATCCAGGTGTTTCGATGCCCAAGCCCAGTGAACAGACAAGGAGAATATACCGGTGGATCGTTCAGGAGATCGGCTTCCTCGGCTTTTGTCTCAGCGTGGTGAATTTTATCTTTCTCGTGATTGCGTATTCAGCCAACAGGAGGCAGTGGGACACGCTGAACCTTGCGAGGGTGGAACTCACCGACGTCGGCTTCATCTCATGGAGGGAGCTGACGAGGCCCGAGGCCCTGCGGACCAAGTGGGGCTACAAACCGGATCTGTATGCTCGCCAACAGCCGTTCTTTCGCTCGGACACGTATAGCCTGCCCTATCAGTTGGTTCTTATCTCGCCCACCTACAACCACGGCATCTCCGCGTGTTCCACCACCGCGATCGCCGTATCGTCCCTTACCTGCCCCAAATCCACCCCCACAAAATACTAAGACCTACTCATCGTCTTTCCCATTCGTGTTCATCCGCGTCCATCCGCGGCGAATTCATCAATAATAGCCGTAGCGTTCGATCTCATCCCACATGGCCAGGGCGTTTTCGAGCTTGACGCCGGGGTGGATTTCGGTGCTCGAGCCGAGCCAGAGGCGGCCCTCGCGGCCGGCGTCGTCGATGGTCTTGCGCACGGCGGCGCGCACGTCTTCGGGGGTCCCGAAGGCCAGCAGGTTGCTCGCGTCGATGCCGCCCATCAGAATCCACTCGGGATGCGCCTTGCGCACCTTGCCGGCGTACATGTCCGAGAGCGGCTCGAGGGGGTTGAGGCCGTCGATGCCGGTGGCGGCGAGGTCATCCAGGATGTGCCACAGGCTGCCGTCGGAGTGGTAGATCACCTTGATGCCGCGCTCGTGCCAGGCGGCCACCAGTTTCTCGACCCGCGGGATGAATTCCTTGCGCAGGAAACGCGGCGAGAAGAAGACGCTGTTCTTGTCGGCGATGTCGGCGTAGACCAGCGCCACCGGGGACAGTTCCGGGTCGGCGGTTTCCTTCACGCGTTCGATCTCGGCCCAGTTCAGCGTCTCCAGCCATTCCGAAACCAGATCGGGAGCCTCCGCATAGGCATAAGTGAAGGTCTCGAAGCCGGCGCGGTGATAGGCGGTGTCGAGTCCCACGGGGCTTTCGTTCGGGAACAGAACGGTGTTGTCGCCGCACCTGGCCTGGAGGGCCAGGAACTGCTCGCGGGGCGATTCTCCGGCGACGCCCCACACGTTGCCCTTGCCGGCGAAGGTCCACATCTCGCCGGGCTTGCGATCGCGGATCTCCTCGATGTTGCGGCGGATGTAAGCCAGACAGCCCGCAACGTCGTGGAAGGGACGGTCGATCAGCCAGGTGGTCCACCATTCGTGCTTGTACACGAAGCCGTCGGGGTGCCGGTCCACCCGCGGTTCCGGAAATGGCGCGATGCCGCGGGTGATGTCCAGGCACTCGCCGATGGTCCGGCACAGCAGGTCGAGCGAGTTCTCGCTGGTAACCTTGCATCCGGTGATGTGCTCGATGAGCGGCACGTGCTGGATCAGGTCGAAAATGGGGACGCGGTCCGGCTTTTCGCCGCGCAGAGTGGCTTCAATACGCTGCCGCGCGGTCATGACGTCGCGGGCCAGTTTGCGCATCCGGGGCTCTCCTACCAGGCCGGCAGGAATTTGATGCAGACCGGCGCGCCGACTTCGAGGTTCTGACCGGTAGGCGTCACCTTGCCCGTGTCCGGGTCGATGCGGAAGACCACCAGGTTGTCGGTATCCTGGTTGGCGGCGATCAGAAACTTGCCCGTGGGGTCGATGGCGAAATTACGCGGCGTCTTGCCCTGGGTGGAAAAGCGATCCACGAAGGTGAGCGTCCCTTTCACCTTGTCGATGGCGAAGATGGCGATGCTGTCGTGCCCGCGGTTGGACGCATAGACGAACCTGCCGTTGGGATGCACGTGGATATCCGCCGAGTTGTTCTCACCCCGAAAATCGGCGGGCAGCGTCGAGATGGTCTGCAAGTTGGTGAGCACACCCTTGGCCGCGTCCCAGGAAAAGGCCGTCACCGACGAGCCCATTTCATTGATGACGTAGGCGAACTTGCCGTTGGGATGGAAATCGAAGTGCCGCGGGCCGGAGCCGGGCTTGACGGTCGCAAACGGGGGATCGTTGGGGCTGATAGTGCCGTTGGATGCGTCGAAGCGGTAGACAATCACGTGGTCGAGTCCCAGGTCGGGCACGATGGCGAAGCGATTGTCCGCGGACAGATTGATGGAGTGGGCGTGCGGCCCGCGCTGCCGGCGCGGGTCGGCGCTGGATCCCTGGTGCTGGATGAACGAGGACACCTCACCCAGACTGCCGTCCGCTTTGACCGGCAGGACGGCGGTGCTGCCGCTGCCATAGTTCACCAGCAGCAGGTACTTCTGGGTCTTGTCCACAACCAGGTGGCAGGGAATCGTGCCTCGCGTGGAGACCCGGTTGAGGGGCGTCAATTTGGCGGTCGCACGGTCCAGCGCGAAGGCGCTCACCGATCCCGCTTGCTCACCCTTGTACCGGGCGATCTCATTGACCGCGTACAGGAACCGCTGGTTCGGATGGATGGCGAGGAAAGACGGATGCTCGGTCTCGGCCACCAGTCCGACCGGCGTGAGCGCACCCTTGGCGCTGTCGAAGCGGTAGGCGTAGATTCCCTTACTCTTACCGCGGGTGTACGTTCCGATATAGACGAGGTACTCGCCCTTGGTGGCGGCGAAGGCCAGGGGCGTCAGCAACGTGGCAAGCAGGAGAGCGGCGAAGGTCTTTTTCATGTCTATTTATGAGACTCCATCCGGGCGCGCGGCGCAAGTTGGAATCGCAAAAAGGGCCCGGGCGCCCGGACCCGCACATCGAGACAAGCGGCTACTTCGTCACCGTGAAGAGCGTCATCGAGAAGGGCGGACGCACCTCGCCGTGGTCGGTCACCAGGCTGATGAATCGTTGGCCTGCCGCGGCCGCGCTCAGAATCTGCACATTGGCGGTCACCTGCGTGCCGTCGGCTTTGGCCTGCACCTTCGTCACCTTGATGTTGGTGTCCTCCAGATCCAGGCGGCGGGGACCCACGAACTCGAAGACCAGTTTTTGCACGCTCGCCAGGTTGAAACCGTTCAGGGTCAGCGTGGAGTTGGAGCCGGCGGCGGCCTTGTTCGGCGAGATCGAAGTGACGGTGGGCAGCGACCAGACCACGGTGTGTTTGGTCAGACCCGCGTCAATCCGGGCCGTGACGGCGCCCGTGCCGAGGTCCACCACGTCGATGACTCCCGTGCCCACACACAGCACGATCAATTGGTTCCTGGCCGGATTCACGGCCACGTCGCGCGGTCCGGGATCGACGGGGATGGTGCGGGTTACCTGAGCGGAGGCAATGTCCGCCACCGTGATGCTCGAGGTCATCTGGTTGGCGATGTAGGCGGTGTTCCCGTTAATGGCGATCCCGCCCGGTCCCATCGCCCCGAAAACGCTGGTAGTTACCTTGGTGGTCTTCTGCGTGGCGACATCCAGGATCAGAAAGCCGTTGGTCATTGGCGTCGAGATCACGGCCTTCTTCCCGTCCGCCGTGAGGGCCACGTCGCGTGGCCGCGTGCCGGGGTCGAGCGTCACGTGAGTCACCTGGTAGGTGGTCAAGTCAATGAGGGACACCGAGCCGCCCTGGAGGTTGGCGACGATGGCCAGGTTGCCGGCCACCGAGATGGCGACCGGGCCAAAACCGGCTTCGACGTTGCGCGCGACCTGGCCCGTGGCCGTATCGATGACCGAAACCGAACCGCTGCCGGCGTTGGTCACCAGCAGGCTGCCGCCGGAGAACGCCATGTCACCCGGCAGGAATCCCACGGAAACGACCTTGGTTACCTTGTTCTGACCGAGATCGATCAGGGCGACCGAGTTCTGAGACGTCAAAGCCGCGGCGGCCATAGAACCAGCCGCGTTCACGGCGATGCCCAGCGCTCCCGAACCCGAGGGCAAGGATATGGTGGCGGTGGTCGTCTTCGACTCCACGGCGATGACCCGCACCACGTCTTCTTCGGCATCCGCGACCAGGGCGGTGTGGTTGGCGGCGTTGTACGCCATCACGTTGACCATGCGGCCCATCCGGGCGTTTTCACGAATGATCCGGCCGGGCATCCAACCGGGAACCCAATTCATCATCATCTCCGTAGTGGGCAAGATCACGATATAAGTCACGTTGCTCATCTTGCCGCCCGACTCGACGCTGACCGGAACCCGCCCGACACCCGCAAAGTTGGCGGGCAACACGAAGTTGATCTGTTGCAAGCCGGGATAGCCGGGAGCGTTTCCATAATAGGTGACCTCGACCTCGACGCCACCAACCAGCACTTTGGGTTTCGTCGTAAGGTCCAGCCCCGTCAGGAACAGCGACAGTTGAGTCGCCTGGCCGTTGGTGGTGACGCTGAACGGCCCGAGCTGCCACAGCCACCCGTGCAAGGCGGCAGCCTCGCCCATACCCATCCCATTGGTGGCGAAGATGCCGGGTCCGGCGTTGCTCACCATCGCCATCGCGGAGCCCTCCACGACAGAGGCGCCGTTCTGAACCATGATGCTGGCCAGGCCGGGGGCGACGCTGGCAGGCATCACGAAATTGATTTGGCCCGGAGCGACGTAATACAGCATGGCCGGGGCGCCGTTGACCAGGACCGACACACCGCCCAGCGAAGTGGGCAGCCGCCCCTCGGCGTCCACCTGCGCGCTGAAGATGCCGGAAGCGAGATTCTCGCCAAAGACCGTGGCGAAGGCGCCGGGCGCCAGGGGCTGCGCGGAATCGTAGGACGCGCCGTTGACGACATAGATAGGTTCAGCCGCGCCCGCCAACGAGAACGAGGCGATGATCGCGGCGAACAACAGGCTTCGAAGTTTCATATTGTCTCTCCCAGAGCTTACTGGTGCACCCCGAGGGCCGGGGCGGAAGTCCAGATGAATCAATGCCGCACACCACACAGAGCCGGTTAGAAAGGGCACACTCGGTGTGCCCGGCGGGCACACTGCGGAATCCCTCAATGCCCATGCCGTACCTGCCCGATCCAGTGAGCTACGTCGAAGACCAGGCCCGCCCTTACCGTGGTGAGCCGGAAAGGCACGCTGCGCGCGGCGGCGAAGTCGAGCGAAACGCCGGGAAACAGACCGATGGATGCCCATGCGTTGACACCGTGGTCCTGAAGATCCTGGGCAGGCGCCTCGATCCATTGGGCTTGCTGCAAGCCGAGCAGGTCGGCGAGATGCACGCGCAGGGGGCCGGTGCGCTGGCCGGCCGGAACTTGGCCCTGCGGGGGCCATGGCCAGTTCTTGGGCCAGCCCTTGGGGGCGGGAGTGCCGGGCGGGATGATCCCGGGGGCCGTGGGGTGCATGTCAGTCAACCGGCTGTACACCTGCTGCTCACCGTGCGGGCGGACGGCAAACCCTCCGGCGCCCAGCCGGAGGCGGCGGTGCGGGGTGACCTCCAGGCCGCCGGAGAAGTGCGCCGCCGGTCCCTCGGAGATGTAGGGCCGCTGGTACCCTACGTTGGCGAACACCGAATTGGTGTACCCGCCGCCGGCGAACAGACGCCAGGCGGCCAGGCGCACACCCACTACTCCGGCGCCATCGGCCGTGGTCTCGCCCGCTCCCAGGCCCCGCAGAGGGTCGCCGGTTGGCAGGCCCACCGTAAGCGACGTCCCAAAATCAAAGCGGCCCGCTGCCCCACGCAGGTACCCGGCCACGTAGGCATCTCCCAAGCCTCCGGCGGTAAACGACACGGCTGAATTGCGGTAGAAGGGCGCTCCGATCACAAGCGCGGCATGGCGGGTTTCAAAACCGATTTCCGGTGTCACCGTGTAGAATGTGCCCAGCGAGCTGTGATCGGCGGCCGAGCTGACCAGGAAGACGGGGGACAGGCGCGCGGGCTCGCTCCGCAGCCGCCGCTCGATCTCCGCGTTCACCGACCGCAACTGGCGGAGGATGTCGGCCTTGGAAGCGCCGCTTTCCTCGAGGCTGGCGACGAAAATGCGTCCGTAAGAATCACCGGTCTGTTTGCGAAGAAACACCAGATGGTTACGGTGCACTTTCAGATGCTCCGCCAGCACCGCGACGACGACGAGTTTGTGGTCTGGATTCGCGCCGGCGGCATCGACACGGGCCACTTCGGCATCCAGTTCGGAGGGCTGCGCCGGACGCCCGGGAGCGGCTAGCAGGAGGCAGGCAAAGGCGAGACGGATGGCTCTCATGTTTACTCCTGCGGCATCTGCCGGGCACGGCGGGGCAGGCGGATCTCGAGGGGAGCGCCCGCGCGTGGCTCCACCCGCATCTCTTTCCTTTGCGGCCGCATGGGGATCAGGTCGGCGCGCTCGGACCGGCCGCGAAATGCCTGTGCCCGGCTGGGAGGCTGGCCCCGGCGCACCCAGCAGCGCTGGCCGCGGGTGAGCTCCACCTCGGCGGCTGGCATCCCGCGGGCGGCAACCCCTACGATGCCTTCATCCACAGCCACCAGGGTGGCGTCCTCGTCATCGACAAAGACGCTGAACGTAGTGCCCCTGACGGCGATGACCGCCGTCGGCGTGGTCAGCTTGTGCGGGTTCGGCCGGCCGCTGAGCTTCTCGATATGCACCTTGATGGAACCCAGAAAGAGGTGCAGGAACTCCTCAAAATCAGGCGAGCGTTCCTGAAACACCACCCTGGAATCCGGAAAAATGTGCACGCTGCTGCCATCGGCTGCGCGAATGGTGGCTTCGGAGTTGTTCCCGGTAGCGATCTCGTCTCCATTCAGTATGAGGTCATTCGCCGCAAGCGCCCGCGCGGGCTCACGGGCGCGCTTCACCGACACCGTCCCGCTAAGGGCAACCACTCGGGCATCCTGCGCGAGGCAGGCCGGCACGGCGACCGTGGCCAGGAAAAACCCGGCGATGGCGAACCCGGCTCTCATGCGCTCCCTGTCCTACTGCAATTCTACTGCCAGACTGGCCGGGCCGCCGCCGAGGCGATACCAGTACCCTGGGCGTCGAGGAAGGAACGCTCGAAATAGTAGAGGTGCCCGTCTTCGGCGCCGACGATCAGATCGGGGCGGCCGTCGCCGTTCCAGTCCGCTACCGACGGGCAGGGGTTGTGGCCGGAGAGTTTGCGGCGGGTTAGTTCGCCCCGCCACGTCATGACCGGTTTCTCCTGCGATCCGGTGTTCTGATACCAGCCCGCGCCGTCGGCGGTGTCCACAACCAGGTCGAGGTCGCCGTCGCCGTCCCAATCGGCGATTTCGACCTTGCGGCGGCCACTGGCGCCGGCGCGGCCCCGGCTGAGGTTCAGGAAGCGCCCGTTCGGTTCGACGAAGATGCGCTCAGGCGGCAGCAGGCGCAGTTTCCCCTCCCGGCGTTCGCGGCGATAGAGAGCCAGGTATCCGCGGTAGTCGAGCATGACCAGGTCGGGAAGTCCGTCCCGGTTCCAGTCCACTACTTTCGGCGTGGTGCGCCATTGGGTCACCAGTTGGCGGGGCTGCGGGGTCCACCAAACCCAATCGGGTTTGGGAGGCGGCCCTTCCCACTCCACCTCCACGTCGCGCGCGGATTCCAGCCCCGCTCCGCTGTTGCGATACCACACCACTTTGCCCCAGATATCGTTAACCAAGATGTCAAGCTTGCCGTCCAGGTCCCAATCCGCCACCGAAGGGTTCGAGTATCCCCATTTCTCTTCGATAGGCCCTTGAACGGAGCCGTTCGGCCCGGCGGTGACGCGGATGACTCGGCCGGAGGCCGTCAGGTAGCCGCGGTCTGTGAACGCCGGCGTTTTCCTGCTGCCGGTGTTCTCAAAATACTGAAGGTATCCGCCGGAGTTGCCGGCGATGAGGTCGAGGAGTCCATCGCCATTCCAATCGCAGGCTACCGGACGGACCAGTGAAAGGCTCTTGACGTACGGGTCTAGCTGCTCGAGGTATCTGGGAGGCGCCAGGCGCGGCTCCCGGCCGCGCGGCGCCAGGTTTTCCACCAGCGACACGCCGCCGCCTTCCTCACCGACCAGAAGCGAGGGGCGCCCGTCGGCGTGCCAGGAGACGACCCGCGGCTGGATCATGCACAGGTCAAACTTCAGCAGCCGGCCATCGACGGTCAGCTTGCGGCCGGCATCAAGGCCGTGGCCGTTATTCCGAAAGATGGTAACCGTATCGACGAAGTCGCCGCCGATGAGATCGAGCCGGCCCGAACCGAACCAGTCCACCGGATTCGGACACGGGCTGCCACGCAGGTCGATCGGCCGGCCTCCGGCGCTCACAGGGACGGGATCGGCGTAAACGGGCCGCTGGTTGGTCCCCAGGTTGCGGTGGAAATACACGTATCCGTGGATTGGACCGCGGGTCCAATGGCCTTGCGAGTCCCAGGCGTCATCCCAGCCATAGTCGCGCCAGTCACTCGTGCCGGCTAACAGATCGATGCGGCCGTCGCGGTCCCAATCCACGGGAAACCAGAGGTCGTCCCGTCCGACGTGATAGGAGCGGGGAACCGTCACCGCCACGAACCGCGAGAGGCGGTTGGCGCGCACGTCGTTGTAGTAGCCGCCGCTCACCACCAGGTCGGTCTTGCCGTCGCCGTTGAAGTCCGCGGCCACCAGGTCTTTACCCCCGGGGCCGAGCCATTCGGCACGGCCGAACAGAGGCGCTGCATTCGTGCCCAGGTTGGGGAAAAGGTAGATACCGTTATAGGGGTGGTCGGGGCATCCCACCACCAGGTCGAGATTGCCGTCGCCGTCCATGTCAATGGCGGCGGGGAACGAGTAGAGGCCGACCGCAAGCCGGCCCCGTACGCCCGGGCGTCCGAACGTGATCCGGTCCCCTGTGCCGACCATCGCCGGCTCAGGGCCTGCCGTATCGGATGAGATCACGTAGGCCGATGCTCCGGTGGAAATCCAACTGACCCGCGCGGCGGGATAGCGCCATTCCACTTTGGCCGGAAGAGCCAGGGGCGAACCCTCAGCCGCCACCCGGAGCGGGCCGGGGCCCGTAGCCCCCGCCACCTCGCCCTCGAAAAGGACCGGCCGGCCAGGAGGGGCGTCCGATTCGACGCGCATGCTCAGGAGCAGGCTCGCCAGCAGCGATATCAGGACCATGCGGGCGATGATAGCGTATCCGGGGAGCGATCAGGTCACTTGCCGCCACGGCTTGAACGGGTTGTCCACACCCTCCAGCGCGGGTGGCAGTTTGAACCATGGCAAAGCCTGACGGATGGCAGCGCCCAGTTTGGCAAGCCCGACTTCAGACATAGGAGTATCCTCCAGGTACCTCGCGGATGCCCCTCTCGCGAGATAGTGATGGAGCCACTATGTCGTAAGCGCGGGAGGCTTGTCAATCGCCAACTGCCGGAAACTGTCTATTGGCTCATGCCTCGCGCGGCGATGGGCCACTCGGCTTCGACGGATTCGCCGCGCAGGCAGTAGATCCGGTCGTACAGGTTCACGGACGGATCGCAATGCGGCACGATGAATTCGATGCGGTCGCCCACCTTCACCGGGGCCGATGCGTTGGTCAGGTCCAGCCGCCCGTGTTCGTCGCCCGCCCAGACGTACGGCATGTTTCGAATGCCCTTGGCTTCGGGCATAAACGGTTTGTCGGTGGAGAAGGCCTTGAAGCCTCCATCCACGATCGCCATACGCGGGGTGGGCTGGCTTACCACGGTGGTAAGCACGGAGAGCGCCGGCTCGAAATCCCGGTACTCGGACCCTTCCCGGCCGCCGATGCGGCGGTAGTCGAGGTCCATGAAAATGAAACTGCCGGGCTGGAGCTCGGTAATCCCGTCGATCTCCGCGTCGATGCTGTAGGTGCCGGTCGAAGCCCCGGTCAGCAGCGGGCAAGGGAGCCCTTTTTTCTCGAACAGACGCCGTGTCTCCACGGCCTGCGCCATGGCCTGCCGGGAAGTTTTCGCCCGCTCCTCGAATCCGACCACGTGGGAGGCATGCCCGGCATACGCCTGAATGCCGGCGAGCTTCAGGTTGGGCGAAGAATCGATCCACTCCGCCAGGGCCAGCGCGGGTTCACCCGGCAGAACGCCGGTGCGCCCGCCAACGTGCAGATCGACGGCTACGTTCAGCCGGACGCGCCCCGCGCCGGCGGCTTCGTTCAGCTCGCGCGCGTTCTGAAGGTTGTCCACGCAGAAGATGATGTCCCGGTTGCGCGAGGCAAGACGCACGGCGCGCTCGATCTTGGGCTTTCCGATCACTTCCGTGGTCACCAGCAGCCCGGTGACTCCTTCCCGCGCGAAGACCTCGGCTTCGCTGAGCTTGGCGGCGCAGCACCCGACGGCGCCTGCGCGGATAAGGACTTTGGCAATCTCCGGGCACTTGTGCGTCTTGCCGTGGGGGCGCAGGGCGCGGTGGTGGTCGCGCGCAAACCGGCTCATCCGGGCGATATTGCGCTCAAAGGCGTCCAGATCCAGCAGCAGCGCCGGCGTCGGCAAGTCCTCCCGGCTGAGCCTGCCGCCGGCTCGGCGGGAAACAGGCGCAGCGGCGCCGCCGGCCAGGAAAGCTCGTCTCTGCATGTCTCACCTCCGGGAATCGGAATGCAGGCATCATACCACTCACCGCCTCGAAAATCCGTATAATGCGGAGTGTCGCGGCTTTCCGCGCACGGCAGGTGGGAGCTTGTTCCGGGTAGGCATTACGCCCGATTTTTACACGGAAGCGAAAGGCAGGTTCGAGGCTGCCCTGGCTTCCAAGCTGGAGGGGATTCCCGGCCTGGAATACGCCGCGATGCCGCTCCAACCCGGGAATGTGGCCACCCCGGAGGCCCTGGACCAGTTCGACGCGATTTTCGCCCTGGCCTTGAAGATCACCCGGGAGAGCGTGCGGGGCGTCGAGCGGCTCGCGCTGGTAGCGCGCTGGGGTGTCGGCTACGACATGATCGACGTTGAAGCTCTCACGGAGGCCGGTGTGCTGCTGGCCATCACGCCGCAGGCGGTGCGCCGGCCGGTGGCGGAAGCGATCCTCACCCTCATCTTTGCTCTTGCGAAAAACCTGATCGGGCAGGACCGGATCATGCGCCAGGGGCGGTGGCGCACCGAATTGCGCGACCTGGGATGCACGCTGGCGGGCAAGACGCTGGGTTCGCTCGGGCTGGGCAATATCGGCAGCGAGATGTTCCGCCTCTGCGCCTCGCTTGGATTCGGCCGCCGCATCGCTTACGACCCCTTCGTTGACCCCATACGCGCCCGCTCGCTGGGCGTGGAGCTGACCGGAATCGAAGAGCTGTTCCAGGCCAGCGACTTTCTGGCTATTAACTGCCCGCTCAACGCCCAGACCCGCGGGCTGGTGGGCGAGCGCCTGCTCCGGCTGATGAAGCCGGCGGCGTATCTCATCAACACCGCGCGCGGAGCAATCCTCGATGAGACGGCGCTGGTCCGAGCCCTCAGCGAAGGCTGGATTGCCGGCGCAGGGCTGGACGTTTTCGAGCGGGAGCCGCCCGCCCCGGACCATCCCCTGCGGCAATTGCCGAATGTGGTGCTCGCGCCGCATGCCCTGGCCTGGACCCACGAACTGACCCGCGACAACGGTCTGGAGGCCTGCGACAACATTCTCGCGCTGGCGCGCGGCGAAGTGCCCCGCGCCATCGTGAACCCCGACGTTCTCGAACAACCCGGTTTCCAGCGGAAACTGGCGCGCTACCGGAGGCAGCCGTGAAACCGAATCGCTTCAAACAGGTCCTGAGTGAAGGCCGTGTACCGGTCGGGCACATGCTGTGGGAGTTTACCACCAGGGGCATCGCCAAAATCCTGGAGTCGGCCGGTGTCGATTTCGTGCTGATCGACATGGAGCACACGGCTTGCGACGTGGGCTCCACCGCCGACGTAATCGCCTGGCTGAAAGCCACCTCGATAGCTCCTTTCGTGAGAGTTCCCCAAGGCCTGTATCACTTCCTGGCACGGGCGATGGATAGCGGCGCGCTGGGCGTCATGGTGCCGGATGTGCGGTCCGCGTCGCACGCCGAAGAGATCGTGAGGGCCGTGAAGTACGCGCCCCAGGGCGCGCGTGGCGTGGGCCTGGGCACTGCCCACACCGACTACCTTGCGCCCGACCCGGCGGCGTATTTCGAGGAATCCAACCGGAACACAACCGTAATCTGCCAGATCGAGTCGACTCAAGGCCTGGACCGCGTGGACGCCATCGCCGCCACCCAGGGCGTGGATGTGCTGTGGGTGGGACATTTCGACCTGACCCAGTCGATGGGCATTCCGGGGCAGTTTCAGGCCCCGGCTTTCCTGGAAGCATTGCAGTGGGTGGTGGCGGCGGCGCGGCGGCACGGCAAGGCCGCCGGAATCCAGCCGTTCAACCCCCAACAGGCGGAACGGTGGCTCGCCCTGGGCTTCAACGTAATCTCGTGGGGCACCGACGTCGCCGTATACCAGCGCGCCCTCCAGGCCGAGATCGCGGCGCTGCGCACGATTGTCGACGCCCGGAGCGCCTCAGCCGGTAAATCCGACTGATCCTCTGGTCCGGGGCGGCGGCGCGCGCCGTCGTAGAATGGTTTTTCATGCCCACTATCAAGCGCGCGTTGATCAGTGTCACTGACAAGACCGGAATCGTCGATTTCGCCCGCGGCCTGGCTGAATTCGGCGTCGAGTTGATCTCCACCGGCGGCACGGCCAGGTTGCTGCGGGAGGCGGGAATCGCCGTTCGCGACGTCTCCGAGGTCACCGGCTTCCCGGAGATGCTCGACGGCCGGGTCAAGACCATGCACCCCAAAGTGACCGGCGCCATCCTGGCCGTGCGGAGCAAGCCCGATCACATGGAGGCGCTCGCCCGCCACGATATCCATCCCATCGACATGGTGGTTGTGAACCTGTACCAGTTCGAGAAGGCCGCCGCCAGACCCGGCGTGGAGATCGGCGAGCTGATTGAGAACATCGATATCGGCGGCCCCACCATGATTCGCTCCGCGGCGAAGAATTATCAGGACGTGGCCGTGGTGGTGTCGCCCGCCGACTACGGTCCGGTGCTGGAGGAGATGCGCCGCAACGGGGGCGCGCTTTCCGGGAAGATGCACTGGCGCCTGGCCCTGAAGGCGTTTCTAACGACCGCCGACTACGACCGCGCCATCAGCTCGCACCTGTCCGCCATTGAGCACCCATCCCCGCTTCCCGCAGTCCTGCAAATCCGGGCCGAAAAGAGGATGGACCTGCGTTACGGCGAGAACCCGCACCAGCAAGCTGCGCTGTACGCCACCCCGGGCGCGGGGATTGCGGGCGCCGCGCAGTTGCACGGCAAGGAACTGTCCTACAACAACCTGGTGGACCTGGACGCGGCCTGGCAACTGGTCGGCGAGTTCGACCGGCCGGCCGCGGCCATCATTAAGCACACCAACCCGTGCGGATGCGCCGAGCAGGCCAGCCTGGCGGAAGCCTACCGCAAGGCCCACGAATGCGATCCGGTCTCAGCCTTCGGCGGCGTGCTGGGCTTCAACCGCGCCGTGGATGAGGAGACCGCGCGCGAAGTCGCCAAGACCTTTATTGAGGCGATTGCGGCGCCCGATTACGCTGAGGAGGCCCTCGCCGTGCTAACGGCAAAGAAGAACCTGCGCCTGCTCAAGGTCGCGGCGGAAGCGCCGGGCCTGGTGGTGAAGTCCATCTCCGGCGGATACCTGGCGCAGACGCCCGACGTGCACCGCCTCGAGCGGGCCGGGACTCAAGTGAAGACCCGGCGCGCTCCGAGCGACGAAGAATGGGCGGCGCTCGAGTTCGCCTGGAAGGTCACCAAGCACGTGAAGTCCAACGCCATCGTGTACGCGCGCGCGGGCCAGACCGTGGGTGTGGGCGCCGGGCAGATGAGCCGCGTGGATTCCGTCAGGATAGGCGCCATGAAGGCCGTTCTGCCGCTGGCCGGCACGGTGATTGGTTCCGACGCCTTCTTCCCGTTCCCCGACGGCGTCGAGGAAGCAGCCCGCCATGGCGTCACCGCGATCATCCAGCCAGGCGGGTCGGTCCGTGACGCCGAGGTGATTGCCGCCGCGGACCGCCTGGGGCTCGCGATGGTGTTTACGGGCGTGAGGCATTTCCGGCACTGAGGACGCGAGGTTGCAGTTTCGCCCCGGTGTGGCCCATCCACTAGCGCCTACGCCTGGCCTGAAGTAACCGGAGGAGATGTATCACCGGTTCGGCGCGGTCTTCCGTAAGCCAGGACTTCCGCGCGTCTGCCAAATCGGGCAAGCCAAGAGTCTTGATCGCCTCCGGGAACCGCTCCCCCGC
>Ga0315298_1007362_pt1 | contig 14535 bp, 14 predicted proteins | sample WHS_1_MG_FD_203077 | JGI IMG/M metagenome (GOLD analysis project Ga0315298, IMG submission 203077) | Extremophilic microbial mat communities from Washburn Hot Springs, YNP, Wyoming, USA - WHS_1_MG | ecosystem: Environmental > Aquatic > Thermal springs > Hot (42-90C) | place: USA: Wyoming... | reverse complement strand
TTGAAGATGGAAAAAGTCAGAGAGAAAAGAATCCTTTTCTGGGTTATCGATCAATTCGCGTCTTTTTAAAAGAAAAAGATCTTTTTAAACAACAACTGAGAGCGATCCTCAGGGCAAGCGCCTATGGTCAGGTGAAGATCCTTTTTCCGATGATTTCGAGCATCGAGGAAGTCCGACAGGTTCGAGAGCTATTTGAAATAACCAAAATTGAGCTTCGAAAAGAAGGAATCTCGTTTAATGAAAAAATCCCTTTTGGAATTATGATTGAAGTTCCTTCAGTGGCAATTATCGTGGATCAGCTTATTAATGAAGTGGATTTTCTGAGTATCGGAACAAACGATTTAATCCAGTACACCCTGGCCGTTGATCGTGATAACGACCTTGTAAATTCCTTTTATCAACCCCTTAATCCAGCAGTGCTTCGACTCATTCAGACTATCACCGAAGTAGCTAAGAAAACTAATAAACCGCTAACACTTTGTGGAGAAATGGCAGGGGACCCGAAATATATTCCACTTCTCGTTGGATTAGGTCTTACTGATTTAAGCATGAATCCGTATTCACTTTTAGAAGCAAAAAAAATGATTCGTTCTATTGAATATGAACGATGGAAATGGATAGCCAAGAAGGTATTGAATACCATTTCACTTGACGAAATTCATCGTATTATCTTAGAAGAATACAAAAGAGGGGAGTTGTTAACCGAAACTTAATAAGTTACTTTTAAAATAATTTTTACCCCTCACCCCTTCCCTCTCCCCCGAGGGTAGAAGATTAAGGTGAGCCGCCAAAGGCGAGCCTCGCCATGGGCGGGGGGGATTTTCATGGTTCGTGGGTGACCAAACGGTCATGGGAAGTTATAAAGAAAACAACCAGGCATAAAAAATCATGCTATTTAGATATATATCTTTATTAATATTTAAAATGAGAGCACCTCCTTAAAATTGGATTGATTTGTCTTCATTTAGATAATCAAATAATCAAAGGGGGAAAAGATATGAATAGAATAAGGAGAGATGTATTAAAAATGTTTGCAGTTGCTACAGGAGGAGCTGTTCTCAGTCCATTATTTGCAAAAAATATCTATGCAGTAAAAGAGCAAGAGAAAATCCCTGAGGCTCCATGGCCCTATAAAAAACTGGACCCTATTGCTGTCGCTGAAAGGGCTTACCCAGGTTACTACAAAGGGGGCTGTGCTTACGGTGCCTTTGAGGGAATCATCGGGGAACTGAAGAAAGTAGTAGGTTACCCTTTTATTTTAATTCCAACCGAAATGTTTATTTTCGGAGAGGGAGGTGTGGCCGGGACATCCACTCTCTGTGGCGCACTAAATGGAGCTGCAGCAGCTATGTTTCTTGTCACCGGAGCTTTTGAAGAGAAGAAAAGAGCAGAGGCCTTTGAAATGATTTGTGAGCTCTTCAATTGGTACGAACAAGAGGCTCTTCCAAATTATAGGCCAAGGAATCCAAAATTCGAGATTAAGCCATCCGTTTCCAAATCACCTCTCTGTCATGTTTCAATATCGAGATGGTGTAAACTCACAGGGTTCAAATCATTTTCAAAAGAGAGATCTGAAAGATGCGGATGGCTTACCGCTTCTACAGCAAAATATGCAGTAGAGTTGCTTAATAAAAAAGCTGATTTGGCATTTAAAGCTGTTCATCCCCTTTCTGCCGAGGTTCAGTCGTGCCGAAAATGCCATGATAAGGGAGGAGAGATTGAGAATAGCCGAACAACGATGGATTGCAGTGGATGTCACTTCACAGGAAAAATGAAACATCCATAAAGAACTTACTAATGGAGGGGATAAGATAATAAAATCCCCTCCAAATTTTTAATAAATACATATTGTGCCTGTGGTCTTGTCGATCTAAAGGTCTAAATAAAAATATTTGAAATTTCCCCCACCCTTGACGAGGCTTGCCTTTGGCGGCCCGCCCTTCCCATCTCCCCAGTGCCTACCCGCTGGTAGGCAGAGGAAGAGGGAGGAGGTGAGGGGCCCTTCAAAAAAATATATAAAAATAATATTTGTAGGGTAAGGATTTATCCCTTACCGAAAAACGGTATGCCATAAAGGCCTACCCTACGAAAAAACCGATATACGGTAAGCCACAAGGGCTTACCCTACAAGAAAAAAATTATTCAATTCTGTAGGGTAAGGGTTTGTCCTTTACCTAAATAAAAGGTTATCTTTAATTTTTGAAGAGATTTTGTTAGAAAAACTTAACTTTCCGGGTTAAAATTTAATAAGTAAATCAAGGGGTAAAGAAAAATTTAATGGAAACCCATGATCACAGGACTAAGCGTATTGGTTGGGCGATACTTATAAATATTGGTATCACTGTGGCTGAAGCGATTGGTGGCATGCTCTCAGGGAGTCTTGCCCTTCTTTCAGATGCAGGACACAACCTTTCAGATGTAATCTCTTTAGGGTTAAGTTTTTTAGGTGAAAAGATTTCTGAAAAGAAGCCCACTCCAAGACATACGTTTGGCTTTAAGAGGACAGAAATCTTTACTGCCCTGATCAATTCTCTATCATTAATTGGGATCGCCTTTTTTATAATAGTTGAGGCATTCAAGAGGATTTCCTCAACTCCTCAATTGTCTTTAGGGATAATGTTAGGAGTAGCGGTTATTGGGTTATTTGGAAACCTCTTCTCAATGTTTATTCTTGGAAAAAAAGAAAGCAACCTAAATGTAAAGGCAGCCTACCTTCATCTTTTTTATGATGCCATTTCTTCCGTTGCAGTGATTACATCAGGCATTATCATCTATTTATCGGGCTGGTTGATCGTTGATCTGATCGTTAGCCTTCTGATTGCTGGGATGGTGCTTTGGAGTGGTCTTGGAATAATAAAAAGAACCATCCATATTTTTATGCAGGGAGTACCAGAGCATATCGAATTTAATAAGATCCTAAAGGATATTTTAGGCGTCTCCGGGGTAAAGAGTGTTCATGGCCTTCATATATGGTCGATCAACTCGAACGAGGTCTTCCTTTCCTGTCATGTCTGTACAGCAAAAAATAGTAGCCAAGGAGACACGGATGGGATTATTCAGGAAATCAACGAAATGCTCCATCAGAAGCATCATATCCAACATACAGCTATCCAAATAGAAAATAGAAACCTTTGTGAAATGGATGAACTCTGCAATAAATGAATGGACCTGAATTTATAAAAGAACAAACCCCATTGATACCAAATTAATTGAGATGGACAAAAAGGGTTGAGGTAAAAGTTGTTAAAAATGGCCTAATCAATTTTAGTGTTTAAGGAGAAAGATCAAAAAATGACAACCCATCAATGGATAGCCTTAGGAATTTTTGTTCTCTCCTATGGGTTAATCATTTCAGAGAAGGTGAGCCGAACCATTGCTTCGATCTTCGGAGCAGTTCTTGCTTTCATTTTTATTTTAACCCCTCAAGACCTCCTTCACTATGAAAACTGGGAGACGATCCTCTTCATCTTTGGGATGATGACGGTCATCGAGACGATGAGCGAATCGGGCTTCTTTCGGTGGTTGGGGCTTCATAGTGCCAAATGGGTCAAACTCGATCCTCTCAAACTCTTCATTCTTTTCCCTTTCATCGCTGGATTTCTCTCAGCCTTTGTGGATAGTATCACGGTGATGCTCTTTATGGCTACCCTGACTGTAGAAGTTTCAAAGATCATTGGGATCAACCCCCTTCCTCTTATTTTTGCTGAGATTTGCTCGGCCAATATCGGTGGGGCTTCGACTATGGTGGGAGATCCGCCCAATGTCATTTTGGGAACTTATTTTGGACTCTCTTTCATGGATTTTGCGAAGAATACTGGAGGGATTGCCTGGATTGGGTTTGCCGTTAACGCTCTCTTTTTTATCGGCTTTTACAGAAGTGAGATTTTCTCAGCAAGAAATAGACTAAGGCAAGAGCCAAGTTGGCTTGAACAACAGGTCAATGCCTTAAACCCAAGAGAGGCCATCCGAGACAATCGCCTCTTCGTAGTGGGCTTGATCTCCTTTTTTTATGTGGTGACCACACTGGTGACTCACCATATTACCCACCTTTCTGTGGCAACGTGCGCACTCACTGGAGCATTAATTGCAATGCTTGCAGGGGGGCACAAAATGAGTAAAGTATTGATGAATATCGACTACCCAACCATTATCTTTTTTGCAGGGCTTTTTATCATTGTGGGTGCCATGGAACATGTGGGGCTTCTTAAAATGGCAGCAGCCATAGTGAAGGAGGTATCTGGAGGAAACTTTTTCATTGCCTTGTCGATCATTCTATGGGTGAGTGCGTTTGGTTCTTCCATTGTGGATAACGTCCCTTTTGCTGCAACCATGGCACCCATCCTCAAACACATGAGTGAGGCGTTTGGTTTTCCGCTTCTGCCTCTGGTATGGTCCACTGCTTTGGGCACCGATATCGGCGGGAATGGAACTCCCATCGGGGCCTCCGCAAACGTGGTAGCCGTAGCGACTTATGAGCGGATGACGGAAAAAAAGATTGGCTGGGGATATTACTGTAAAGCGTGTTATCCCGCGATGATGGTTGTTGTTGTGGTTTGCAATTTTTTGCTTTATCTTTTTTATACCTAATAGGTTACAAGAACCTATGCTCTAATCGAAGGTGTTGCCAAGGATCCCAAGTATTTTTATCCCGATCCCTCATTCCTAAAAGGAAAATGATCGATTTAGACTTAAGCTACTTTCTCTGGGGGGAAAAATGAAGGTGGCACAGAAAATAAAAAAACATACGTGGGGAAAGGTTGTTGACCTCGTTCTTCAAATAGTTGATATAGGACCGGCCAGAGGGTTTTTAATAAAGAAGGCTGAAAAAAAGTTGTGGCAGGGAATTGTAGAGGAGAACACGGAAGGTCTGAGGCCTGCCCAGGAACTCAAATATGCATTTGTCCGTAACCTCCTTCATACAACGGATAAACATTTAAGACGTGGGATTATGAGTAAGGAGGTTTTCCACAAAATGGTAAAGGTCTTTGTTAGGAATGTCTTCATCGAGGATATCTATGAAAGGGACATCCGGAAAACAGAAGGGACTGAAGCGGTTTATCCTTGTTATCTTGTTCTGAGCCCCACTCAATCGTGTAATCTTCGGTGCCCTGGGTGTTATGCCAGTAGTGGCGCTCATACTCGTGCCTCTCTCCCCTGGGAGATTGTTACAAGGATTATTAAAGAAAAAAAGGAATTCTGGCATTCCCATTTCACCGTGATTTCAGGTGGAGAACCTTTTCTTTGGCGAGATGAGGGGAAAGGAATCATTGACCTCGCCAGAGAACATAATGACAATTTCTTTATGGTTTATACCAATGGAACTCTAATCAATCGAGACGTAGCAAAAAGATTGGCCGAAGTTGGGAACCTTACCCCTTGTATTTCAGTGGAAGGGTTTGAACAGAAGACAGATGAAAGAAGAGGCCAAGGAGTCTTTAAAAAAATTATGGAGGCATTTGAATATCTCCGTAATGCTGGGGTCCCTTTTGGGATTTCTGTTGAGGCTAATAAGGAGAATTGGGATGAGGTTACCCGGAAGGAGTTTCTCCAATTTTATTTTGATGAGCAAGGAGCCTTCTATGGGTGGCTCTTTCAATATATGCCTATTGGCAGGGGTTATACAATGGAAAAGATGGTCACCCCCGAGCAAAGGCTTGAGATGTTTAACCGAAATGTTTGGGCAATCAAAGAAGGCTACAACTATATCGATTTCTGGAATCAGGGAGTGATGACCGATGGCTGTTTGGCCGCTGGAAGAAATGGTGGCTATCTCTATATTGATTGGAATGGAAATGTTATGCCGTGTGTGTTTATCCCTTACTATGTGGATAATATCTACGAGGTCTATAAACGAGGGGGCACTCTCAATGATGTCCTTTATTCTCCTTTTTTTAAAGAGATAAGGAAATGGCAGTCTCAATATGCTTATGGGAAACCCCCATCAGAACAAGATAATCTCATCCTCCCCTGCCCTATAAGGGACCACCACCAAATAATCTATGAAATTTTCAAAAAACAATCTACCATTCAGCCTGCTGATGACCCTGCAAGAGAGGTTAAAGACGATCCAATGTATCATGAGAACTTAGAAAACTACGACCAATTTCTCCGGCAGGTAATTGATCCAGTCTGGGAAAGAGAATATAAGCAGTATGCGTCTAAAATCTCGAAATAGAGGCTTAAAAAGAAATGGTTTCAGAAGAATTTAAAAGGATGGGCTTTCGATGGGCTCTCGAGTTCCAGAGTCATATCCATAATTGGAGATTGTAAGATAAAGGGATTCTCATGATAGGCCTAATCCTTGAAGGTGGTGGGATGCGGGCTGGATTTGTTGCAGGGGCTTTAATGGCCCTCATGGATAGAGGCCTCATCGGATTTAATCTCGCTGTGGCTGTATCAGCCAGTGTCCCAACCCTCGCCTATTTTTCTTCGGGGCAACGAAAAGAGATGGAGATGGTTTGGCGAAATGAGCTCGATACCCCAAATCTCGTCTGTTATCGAAATATTCTTAGAGCCTTTTTTGCACTTTCAAATAAAAAACCCATTCTTGATATTCATTATTTGGTTTATGAGGTCTTTAAGAAAAAGTATCCATTAGATTTAAAAAACTTAACCCATAGCAAAATAGCCTGCTTCTTTGCTTTAACGGATGTTGCTAAAGTACGACCCATATTTTTAACTCCAAGGGATGATGATATTTACACCATTTTTGAATCTGCACTGGCTATCCCCGTATGTTATCCTAAACCCACTTATATCCATGGGCATGAATATAGGGATGGTGGCATTACTAACCTACTTCCATTACGTTTTCTTATAGATAAAAAAGTTGATAAAATCGTTGCGGTTCTTTCAACTCCTCTCGATTACAAATATCAGCCACTGAATTTGATTGAGAGGATTCTGCTTTACCGTTATTTTAAAGGTAATAAGTGGATTCTAAGAAAGTTATGGGAGACCGCTCTGGCCTATGAAGAAGCGAAATCCCTTCTCAAGCGATTAAGCCAACAAGATCCACCTAAAACCTTTATCATTGCCCCTGATCGGATGCCTCCAGCAAGGTTCATCACCCGAAACCGGAAGAAGATAAACCAAACGGTCGATCTTGGGTATAAAAAAACAAAAAAACTTGAAGATAAAATCTGGAGGTTCCTGAATATGAAATAATTCGCTCAGATTAGGATAAAAAATGGATTAAGGAGCAGAAAATGAGAACTGAAATTCTTGGGATGGGCATTCTTCTTCTGATTCTCTTGTTCCCTATGGTAAATCACCTTAGTCTTGCAACGGAAGCCTCGTTTACATTGATTTACACATCCAATACCCTTGGGGAGTTAGAACCGTGTAGCACTTGCCCAGAAGGAGGAGATAACGGAGGATTACCCAGAAGGGCTCACTACCTCAAAACGGTCAAGGAGGAGGTCAAAAATCTCCTGATCCTCGATGGAGGGGACGCCCTGGTCATGAGTTATTACGGCCAACCCAGCGAAAGAGAAAAAGCCCGAAGATGGGCGGAGTTCGTCTTAAAATTATATGAGACTTTAGGTTACCAAGCTCTCAATATCGGAGATACTGATCTCGGTTTGGGAGTTGAATATCTAAAAAATCTTCAAAAAAATTCTAAGATTTTATTCCTTTCTGCAAATCTCAAAGATAAAAAGACAAATAAACCTATTTTTAAACCCTACCTCATCAAAGAAATCGGAGGTATCAAAATCGGAATCCTCGGCTTGATCACCAATGAAATTTCCCCTAATATTCAAAAAGAATTAAAAAACTATTCCATCGAAAATCCCACCAAAGTTGCCAAGGAGAACACTCATCGCTTCATGGCTTCCTGTGACCATATCATCGCCCTTGCCCATTTAACTCCACCTGAAATTGAATCCCTTGCCAAAGAAGTGCCGCGCCTCTCGATCATCATTGGAGGAAATGACCGCTCTTTCATTTTCCCAAAACAGATTCACCGCTCCATTTATGTCCAGACAGATGCCTTTGGCGCCCACATCGGCAGGATGAATTTAAATTTAATCAAGGGATCTTCTGAATTCATAGATATCTCACCCAAAAACTTAATTCAGAGAAAAATCGATGAGATCCAGAAAAAAATAGAAGATCCAAAATATGAAAAAGATATAAAAGCCCTTAAGAATTTACAAACCATATTGATTGAACAAAAGAAAAAAATGCCAAGCTCCGAAGGGAAAAATACTTATGAAAATTATCTCATCCTGATGAACCCCAAAATGGAATCTGACAAAGACATTGAAAACCTGATCGAATCATCAAAAGATCGATTAAAGAGATCCATTCCATATTGAAAAATACTATTTTTTTATAAACCTTGAAAAGGAGGAAAAAATGGCTTCAAAAGTGAAGATTTTTGGAACGTTAAGTTGACCCTATACCACCAAGGCTCGTGAAGCCTATGGAGAAAAGGCAATCTTCTTTGATGTCGAATCAAACCCTTTAAAGCTTGAAGAAATGCTTAAGTATTCCAATGGTAAAAGAAATATTCCTGTTATTGTTGAGGAAAACAAAATAACGATCGGCTATGAAGGAACCTGAGGAGTTTGATGGGCCGGTAGTTAACTGGTCCTATGAGGGGGATTCAAACCGGAAAAAGAAATTTGGATTTTCTTCGAATCGAGATCTTCTAAAATCTTTTTTTACATTAAGGGAAGGTTCAAAACCCTTTATATGTGGCCCTTATAATTTTAGTTTGCCAACAATTGTTTTAAGAAAATTTGTAGGGTAAGCCATTGTGGTTTACCGAATATCGGTAAAGGACAAGCCTTTACCCTACAATCACTTATCGGTTTACACCCGCCAGGGGCAGGAAGGTTAATTTACCCCACCCTAACATACTGAAAATCGTTATGATACATTTTTTCAGAGCTTCCCTGTTTTTCTCTTGACAAATAAAAATTATTTATTTATATATTTGCATATACGGATTTAATTATAAAGGAGTGATTAACATGGAACAATTAGCCCAATTCTTTAAAGCCCTTTCAGATGAAACGAGGCTTAGGATTGTTATGCTCCTCACATATGGTGAACTTTGTGTTTGTGATTTAATGGAGGTTTTGGGAGAACCCCAATCAAAGATCTCAAGGCATCTTGCCTATCTAAAGCATTCAGGAATAACAGAAAGTAGAAGAATTGGTGTCTGGATGCACTATCGTCTCAAGGATTCACAGAATGGAATCTTTAAAGCCCAAATCGAATTTCTCAAAGAAAAACTTTCTGATATGCCACAATTTCAAGCAGACAAGGAGGGACTTTCAGAATTGAAAAAGCAAGGAGGGTGCAAGGCTATAATGAAATTGAGGTCTACTCGGTTATTAAAGAGTCCTAAGGGAAAAATAAAGAGTCTTTGATGGAGAGAACGTATATTAAATAAGGAGGACGTAGAATATGACTGAAGAAAAAATAATTAAGAAACTCTCTTTTCTGGATAGATTTCTGACCTTGTGGATATTTCTTGCAATGTTTATAGGGGTTGGTTGGGGATATGTCTTTCCAGGAATAGTTCGCTTTTGGGATCGATTTCAAGTAGATACAACAAATATACCTATTGCCATTGGGCTTATTCTAATGATGTACCCTCCATTAGCCAAAGTAAGATATGAGGAGATGGGAGAGGTTTTCAGAAACTATAGGGTTCTCGGTCTCTCATTGATTCAGAACTGGATTGTAGGCCCAATCCTCATGTTTATTTTAGCCATTGTTTTTCTTCGTGGATATCCTGAATATATGGTTGGACTAATTATGATTGGCTTAGCACGCTGCATCGCCATGGTTATTGTCTGGAATGATCTGGCCAAGGGAGACACGGAGTATTGTGCAGGATTGGTTGCCTTTAATTCGGTCTTTCAGGTAATTTTTTACTCCATCTATGCTTATATTTTCGTGACACTCCTTCCACCCTTTCTTGGGCTCAAAGGAGTGGTGGTTAATGTAACAATCGGCCAGATTGCAGAAAGTGTGTTTATATATCTCGGTATTCCATTCATTGCTGGAATTCTCTCACGGTTCATTGGTCTTAAGACAAAAGGAAAGCAATGGTATGAACAAAAATTTGTTCCCAAAATCAGTCCCATTACATTGATTGCCCTTCTTTTTACAATCCTGGTTATGTTCTCCTTAAAAGGTGAATTTATTGTAAAAATCCCATTGGATGTGGTAAGGGTGGCAATACCACTTCTTGTCTATTTTGTGGTTATGTTTTTAGTTTCTTTTTATATGAGTGCAAAGGTAGGAGCCAATTACCCACAGAGTGCAACGCTTTCATTTACTGCTGCCTCCAACAATTTTGAACTCGCCATCGCGGTCGCCGTGGCAGTATTTGGGATTAACTCAGGCCAGGCCTTTGCCGCCGTCATTGGACCACTGGTTGAAGTCCCAGTTCTTATTAGTCTGGTTAACGTGGCTTTGAAGTTCCGTCAAAAGTATTTCATACCAAAAGAGGAAGGAATTATCTCTTTGGGAGTAAAACCGGCAATAGTAATTGAAGACCCAGAGGATAATAATCCAGAAGAAAAAGATAAATGAAGGAATCTGAATAAGGAGGATTTAAATGGAGAAAAAGAATGTTAAAGAAATCGTAAAAGAGGGATATGCTAAAATTGCAGTAAAAGGAGGGGCTTGCTGTGGACCAACGAGCTCCTGCTGTGGAAGTGTTGATCTCGCTGAGGATATTAGTAAAAAGATCGGCTACTCGGATGAAGAACTTAAGACTGTTCCAGAAGATTCGAATCTTGGCCTTGGTTGTGGCAATCCCGTAGCACTGGCTTCTCTAAGAGAAGGAGAGATTGTTCTTGATCTTGGCTCAGGTGCAGGATTTGATTGTTTTCTTGCTTCCAGTAAGGTGGGTGAGAAAGGAAAAGTAATTGGAGTAGATATGACTCCTGAGATGATTAAGAAAGCAAGAGAAAATGCCCAAAAGGGTGGATACAGAAATGTTGAATTCAGACTTGGTGAAATTGAGAATCTTCCTGTTTCGGATAATTCAGTTGATGTGGTGATTTCTAACTGTGTCATCAATCTCTCCCCTGATAAGGATAAGACTTTTAAAGAAGCCTTTAGAGTCCTTAAACCTGGTGGAAGGATGATGATTTCAGATATTGTTTTACTAAAAGAACTTCCACGATCTATAAAAGAAAATATTGATGCCTATATCGGCTGCCTTTCTGGTGCAATCATGAAAAATGAATATCTCAGAAAAATAAAGGAGGCAGGTTTCGAGGACGTCGAAATAATCGATGAAACTACTTTTCCGGTAGAACTCATGGCAAACGGCCCTACCATCGATAAGATGATAGAAAATTTAGGAGTAGCAGCCGAAGAAGTAGAGGAAGTTTCAAATTCTTTAAGTAGTATAAAAGTACAAGGAATTAAACCGGATGGAAAATGTTGAAACATCTAAAATGGGCCGCGAGCCTAATAACATTTTAAACAACGATGGAGGTATGATATGACAGAGTATAAAATCTCGCAGGTTGAGGTGGAAGGCTGAGTCACTTGAGAGCCTGAAATGCCGACAGTTAGTCGGAGAATGTTAAGATTTCCGGACGGGACACAGGTTCGAGTTAATGGCTTGGACGAAATCATGGAAGAGTTATATAACGAAGGGAGAGAGGCAAGCCAGGAGACTGGGGAAGAAATTCTCGTGAGGCTTGAGAAGATTAAAAATTATATACCGCCCTCTGCCCGTAGGGAGTATCGAAGTGTTGTTCTTAAGGAATACAGAGACTATGTGGCCAATCGAAAAAACAATACCCAATCAAAAGGAGGTAGCAAAGATGAACCAGGGAAGAAATGTAGATGATTTCTTAAGTCGTTTTAGGAATCTATCTACGGATGAGCAAAAAGAAGTGATGAAGAAATTGATTCTTGAATTTTGTCAGCTCGCCATGCAAGATAAATCTTTCATGCAGGAAATGATGCCTCAATGTATGGAGATGATGAAAGGGATGGATTTCCCTATGAAAGAGATGATGTCTAAGATGAGGCGAAGATAATGAATCCAAAAAGAAACCTATGGGTAACATTAATATCCTGTTTATTTTTTGTTCTGGGTTCATCCCTATCTCCTGCTCAGGAGAAATCGAAGACTCTTACTCTACTTTATTCGAACAATATCAATGGAGAAATTGATCCCTGTCCCGTTTGAGGACCGACACTCCGTTATGGCGGTCTGGCCAGAAGAGCAACCTGGATAAAAGAAGTCAAAGAAAGAGAGAAGGGAATTCTCCTTTTAGATTCTGGAGACCTCTTTTTTAAAAAATTCTACGTACCCTTCCCCGAGAAAGAAAAGGAAAGTATAAGGCAGAGGGCCTATCTCATTCTAAAAAGTTTAGAACGGATGGGTTACGACGCTATTGGGATCGGCGATGATGACCTGAGCCTGGGGAAGGGGTTTCTTATAGAACTTTCAAAAAGATCTCCTATTCCCTTCCTTTCTTCCAACGTGATGGATAAAAATTCTGGTAAAATACTTTTCCAGCGATTTGTATTAAAGGAGTGGAATGGATTGAGGATCGGAATATTCAGTCTGCTTTCTCAGGATGTATTCCTTGGTCCAGATGATCCGAGGAAAAAGGGACTTTCCTTTCGAGATCCCTTAGAAACCGCAAGAGAGTTAGTGGGAGAACTTAGCCTAAAGGTTGACCTAATCATTCTCCTCAGTCATCAGGGTTATCCAAAGGATGTGGAACTAACCCATAAAATCCCAGGCATCCACCTGATTGTAGGAGCCCATTCAGGAGTCCATCTCACAGAACCACCGGTTTTTAAAGATACCATCATTCTACAGACCTCTTCCAAAGGAATGTATGGGGCAAGGCTTGATCTAAACCTCATCAATAATAAAGTCTCTTTTTATAATATCACCACCAAACGCGCCTTAGAGAAAAATCTAAACAAACTTAATCTCCAACTAACCTCAGGGAAAGCCTCTAATGAAGAGAGAGAGCGGTGGCAGAGAGTAAAGGAGAATACGGAAAAAGCCCTTCGACAGCTTGAAGGAAAGAATTATTTTACCAATACGTTCCTTCCACTCAACGAATCCTTTAAAGACCATCCTGAGATTAAAAAAATGGTTGATGAGTATAAATCCAAATTTCCTGAAAAGATTGAACCTTCTTCTTACGATAGGCGTGGTATGGATAGACCCAAGTTTTAGGAGTTACTTCAATTTCAAATAGTTAAAGGCGAATTTTTATTTCCCCAAATATCGTTCTAATGTGCTATCTGGTGTTAGTCCTACTACCATATCTCCATTGATAATCTTTGTGGGAGTTGAGGTGAGCCGTAATCGATTCGCCAGACCCATATCTTCCAAGACTCTATTTCTTGCCCTGCCTGTCTCGAGGGCGGATTGAAAGATTTTAAGATCATACCCTTTTCCTTTTAGGAGCTGCTCGACTTTTTGCTTTATAACCCCTTTCTCAAGATGGGTAATATTCTGACCTTCCTTGGTAAAAAAGAAATCATGAATCACCCAGAAGGCCTCATTGTTCACTTCCTGGGCTGCCGCTGCCATTTCAGAAAGTTCAAAGGTTTTGCCCTGAGGTTGAAATGGGAAATGTTTGAATATGTATTTAAAATCTTGCGGATACCGCTTCATCAATTCTACCAATCTTGACCAAGAATCCATGCAATAGGGGCACTGAAAATTTGAAAATTCAACAATGACAACTTTTGCCTTCTGGTTTCCAATAAAAGGAGATTTTTTTATCTCCAATAATCCCATATCAATTTTTTTGGGCTTAGGAGGACCTGCCTCTTTTATCGTAACATTCTCTCCCTTTATAAAGAGATTTCCCAGGATGACCTTCTCTCCATATTTATCCACATAAACAATTGCAGGCATCTCCTTATCCGGAAAGATGAGGAGAAATTTCACAGCATAAAAGTCTACAATTGGACTCTCTTTTTTTTCTATAAACTTAATCTCTGTTCCTGGTGGAAGACGAACATGTGCCTTAAAGGTTTCAAGCGCTACCTTAACAACCTTATCTTCCTGAGAAAGCCCTGTATGGATTAGGGTTAATACCATGATAATGACTACTCCTAACCTAAGAATGGGTTTTATCATTTTCTAATCCTCCTCTACCAATGAAATTCTATTGTCTTTCGCATCGATAAAAAAGATGGTCACCCACTGGCATATGTTTCTCCTTGAACTCATAATCCTCCTTTTCATTCCATTAAAAATGGTGGTATCATAACAGGAGGGCCTCGTTAGACAGAAGTTCGAAAATAAGGAGAAGCAGATAACCTAATTTGGCATGCTCTTGAAAGGTTTCGAGTTCAAATGGCATTGCATCCAATCTCTCAATCTCACCTTCAGATTTTTGCTTTTTCAAAACAACATGACTGCCACGCTGACGCATTCGTTGATAGCCAAGTTTCTCTAATCTTCTTATTACTTCATCTCCAGAGAGCCGCTTTAATTTGGACATTGACAGTAGCCTCAAATATGGTCAATAACGGCATTGAAATCTCTTCTAATGGACATTCTGCGAT
>Ga0315298_1007360_pt1 | contig 14536 bp, 12 predicted proteins | sample WHS_1_MG_FD_203077 | JGI IMG/M metagenome (GOLD analysis project Ga0315298, IMG submission 203077) | Extremophilic microbial mat communities from Washburn Hot Springs, YNP, Wyoming, USA - WHS_1_MG | ecosystem: Environmental > Aquatic > Thermal springs > Hot (42-90C) | place: USA: Wyoming... | reverse complement strand
TATGAGATTCAGAAATCCAAAAGATAATCTAACCACACAGAATATTCAAGATTTTGCTACTTGGGTGATAAATCAAAATATCTTCTTAACAAGATATGGTGAACTCACTTCCCTTGTTGATGGTGGAGTAGTTGAAACCACAAGAACAGATTTAATTCCATAGGGTAATTAGAGGATAATTAATTCTGACCTGCGCGAGATTAAGGGAATAAAAATTTAGGGCCCTCCCTTTATTTAGAGGGCCCTCTGATAATCACTTTAAAGGAAACCCCTGATAATCTCGGCAGGTCGGATTTTTTTATTCAAAAATGCAAAAAAAGTACCTGGTACATTTTTCGCATATTTTTAGGAGGTGAACATTTAGTTGGAGATAAACATTGATAAACTAATTCAATATATTTCACAGGTTGGATTTCCAATAGTAGTTGCTTCATTCCTTCTCTTGAGAACCAATGGCAGAATAGAAAAACTCAAAGATGCCATCACAGACCTCAAATCCTCCATCGACTTACTAAAAGAAGAATTAACGAGAAGATAGATAATTTTTGTAAGAATTTTCTTACAAAAAAAATGGAAAAAATCTTATTGACAATTAAATTTCTTGAAATTATTATTGAAACATAAGTTCAGGGAGGTGAATATGAGTGTATCTTTGGAAAGTAAAAAGTATGGACCTTGGTGGGTTTCAGGTGATTTGAACGCCTTTTTTGGGTTATTTAGTAATGTTCTGATGAATGTAATGGTCTTGAGTAGTCTTTTGCTATTTGTAGTAAAAATTCCAAGTAATATCGTTTTTGGAAAAGTTATTCCTGCAGTTGGGATTTCTCTTATTATAGGTAATATTTATTATGCCTATATGGCTAAAAGGTTAGCAGTTAAGGAAAAAAGAAATGATGTTGCTGCATTACCCTATGGACCTAGTGTTCCTCATTATTTTTTAGTTACATTAGTGATTATGTTACCAGTAGCATTAAAAACAGGTGATCCAATTGTTGCATGGAGGATAGGTTTAGCATGGTGTTTTATAGAGGGATTAATTGAAGTATCAGGTGCTATTTTTGCTCCTGTAATTCAAAAATTTACACCTCGTGCTGCTATGTTGGGAACTTTGGCAGGTGTTTCTATTGCATTTATTTCAATGACACCTGCTGCTCGTACAATGGAAGTTCCTTGGATCGCATTTATATCTTTTGGGATAATTCTAATTGCATGGTTTGCAATGATTCCAATGCCTTATAAAATACCTGGAGGATTAATTATTATTATAATTGGAACAATAGTTGGTTGGTTAACAGGATATATGAAGCCAGAACCTCTTGTAGAAGCGATAAGATCTTTTCATATATATTTTCCATCTTTAAATATAGCGGAACTAACTAAAGGATTTAAAGAATTTGCTCCTCTACTATCAACTGCTATACCAATGGGTGTTTATAATTTTACTGAAGCTATGAATAATACAGAAAGTGCAGCAGCAGCAGGTGATAAGTTTAATGTTGCAGAAGTTTGTTTGGTTGATGGTATAGGAAGTTTAGCAGGTGCTATTCTTGGTAGTCCATTTCCAACTGCTGTTTATATTGGACATCCTGGTTGGAAAGCAGTAGGTGGTCGTATAGGATATTCATTAGCCACTGGTATTGCGATTGCTATATTTTGCTTGTTTGGTATTTTACCTTTGGTATTAAATATTATTCCATTAGTATGTGTTTTACCAATACTTCTATATATTGGTGCATTAATTGGTGCACAAGCTTTCCAAGCAAGTCCTTTAAAGCATGCTCCTGCTATAGTTTTAGCCTTAATACCTAATTTTGCTTCATGGGGTAAAGGTCTTGTTGATAGTGCTTTATCTGCAGCAAATACAACAGCATCTAAAGTAGGTTATAGTGCTTTAGATGCAGCAGGTGTTGTATATAAAGGATTAGAAATTTTGGGAAATGGTGCAATTTTAGTAGGTTTAGTTTGGGGAGCAATTGCAGTTTTTGCAATTGAGAATAATTGGACTGCAGCAATTATATACTCATTGTTAGGCGCGGGATTATCATTTTTTGGAATAATACATGCTTCATCTATTGGCATTGCTGTCGCTTGGCAACCAGCAATAGGATATTTAATATTTGCTTTTCTATTTCTTTTACTTAAATTTAGAAAAAAACAAAGTTAGAAAGGAGGTGATAATATGAATCACAAATTTATTGTTAAGGCTGAACCCTATGATTATGAATTTGTTCCTGAAGAAACTGCCTTATTAATTATTGATATGCAAAATGATTTTGTTAACCCAGGAGGATTTGGAGAATTTTTAGGAAATGATGTTTCTTTATTGAGAAGAGTTATTAATCCAATAAAATCAGTTTTAGAAAATGTAAGAAGAACTAATGTGATAAAAGTTATCCATACAAGAGAGGGTCATAGACCAGATTTATCAGATTGTCCAATAAGTAAAAGAAAAAGAGGAAATTTAAAAGTAGGTATTGGTGATATGGGTCCAATGGGTAGAGTTTTAATAAGAGGTTTTAAGGGCCACGATATTATTGATGAACTTAGACCAATGGATGGAGAACCTATTATTGATAAACCAGGAAAAGGGTCTTTCTATGCTACAGATTTGCATTTAATTTTACATAATTGGGGAATAAAGTATCTTATTGTTACAGGTGTCACAACTGAAGTTTGTGTTCATACAACTGTTAGAGAAGCAAATGATAGAGGATATGAATGTCTTGTACTTGAAGATTGTGTTGGTTCTTATTTTCCTGAGTTTCAAGAAGTTGGTATAAAGATGATTAAAGCACAAGGTGGAATATTTGGTTGGGTAACTAAATCAGAAGAATTTATTAAATCTATTAATCCACTGATAAAATAAGAAGTAAATTTTTGAGGAGCCAATAAATTTTAATTTTATTGGCTCCTTTTAATTAAAAGAGGTTAATATGGAGAATTTAAATTTCAAAACAATTTTTGTTAAAAAATCAAAATTAATAAATAAAGATATTATTCCTACAAAAGAAGTTCAAAGAATTATGTCCTGGAAGGATATTATTTGGTTATGGTTAGGAATGGCAGCTCAAATGGGTGTTTTTTTACTTGGTGCATCATTTGTAGGTAAATTAACTTTTTTTGAATCTCTTCTTGCAATATTATTGGGTAATTTAGGTGCTGCAATTATATTAAGTTTAATAGGAGACATTGGAATTGAACATGGAATTAATTTTCCAACATATATTAGAGCCCCTTTTGGTTATTATGGTAGTTATATTCCAATGATAATTAGAAGTATTGCTGGTATTTGTTGGTTTGGTATCCAGACATATTTTGCAGCAACTGCTATTGATTTAATAATAAAGCATTTTTTTAAATTCAGTAATGTGCCTTTATGGTTTTTAATTTTTGGAATTATCCAAATTATTATTACTGCAAAGGGAATAAAATGGATCAATTGGGTAGAAAATATAGCAGCACCAGCATTATTAATTTTATGTTTTTATGTTATTTATGTTTTAGTATCAAAATCTTCATTAAATTATATTATCAATTATCCTGTTACTCAAAAATTACCATTTTGGAGTGCAGTAACTATAAATTTAAGTTATTGGAGCACTGTCTCAATTAACATTCCTGATTTTTCAAGATTTATGAAAAATATAAATGGGAGTAAGAAATTTTTTACAAGAAATTTTCATAGTTTAATAGGCCAAGTAATTGGTGCTCCATTAGGAATGGTTATTTTCGCAAGTGTAGGAATAATAAGTCATATTGTTACTGGGTATGGTAACCCTGTTGAAGCAATTTATACAACTTTACCAACAGCATTTTTAATTATAATTGGTTTAACAATAGTAATTTTAGCACAGTTAAGTACAAATATTGCTGCAAATTTATTTGCACCAGGAAATATTTTAAATTCAATTTTTTCACCAAAAATAGATTTTTCAAAAGGAGTTATAATTGCTGGTTCATTTGGTTTGTTAACATTTCCATGGATATTGATTAATTTCTTTTTAACCTATTTACCTACAGTAGGTGCTCTTTTGTCTCCTGTTGCTGGAATAATGTTATCAGATTATTATTTAATTAGAAAAAGAAGATTATCTATTAAAGATTTATTTTCTTTTGGAGAATATAAATATTTAAAAGGTTATAACCCAGCAGCTATTATTGCATATCTTATTGCAATTATTTTTGGATTAAGATTTTTAAAATATTCTTGGTTAATTTCACTTCCTATTTCCCTGATTGCTTATTATTTAATTATGAAATTTTATATATTAAAGAAATATAAACAAGAAGAAATAGACAATAATTCTCAAGAGATATTTTTAGGTTCAAGTGAAAATATTGAGTATAAAATTGAAATTGAGAATTAAATAGAAAATTATTCTAATAAATTGTTTTCTATTACATATTTAATTATTTGAGCATTGGTTTTTAGATCCATTTTTTCTAAAATCCTTGTTCTATATGTACTTATAGTTTTTACACTTAATGATAATTCTTCAGAAATTTCTTTAAGTGATTTACCTTGTCCGATTTTTATCATAACCTGATATTCTCTTGGAGATAATATATTATGAGGAAGTTGTCCTTTATTGAATTTTATTTTATTTATAAGTTTTTCTGCTACTTTTTGATTGATATATGTTTGTCCATTATAAACATTTTTAATGGCTAAAATTAATTCTTCTGGTATTGAATCTTTAGTTATATAACCTGATGCACCACTTCTTAATGCTTCTATTATAAAATGTTCATCTGAATGAATACTTAGAATTAATATTGGTAATTTCGGAAGTTTTTTTCTAATTTCTTTTAAAACTTCAATTCCATTTTTTTTGGGTAATGATAAATCTAATAAAATCAAATCATATTTATTATTTCTTAATAATTTCAATACCTCATCACCATTAGAAGCCTCTCCTTTTATAACTATATCAGGAGAAATTTTTAAAATTTGTTTTAAACCTTCTCTGATTATTGGATGATCATCTGCAATTAATATTTCAATCATTTTTATTATTGGAATAATTAATTGGTATTGAAACCGTTACATTAGTTCCTTTATTTTTAATACTATTAATTTTAAGGATTCCATTTAATGAATAGACCCTCTCTTTCATTCCAATTAATCCGAAAGTTCTTGTAGAATTTAAATACTCTTTTTTTAAACCTATACCATTATCTTTAACTGAAAGTAGAATTTTATTATTTTTATAATCTAATTTGACCAATACTTTATCTGCTTTAGCATGTTTATATGCATTGGTAAGTGCTTCTTGAAAAATTCTAAAAATAGTTATTGATATTTGAGAATCAAGTTTCAAATTAGAAGGAAATTTATTTATAAATTCATATTTAATGTTAGAAATTTTTTTAAATTCTGAAATTTGCCATTCTATTGCAGCAGCTAATCCAAATTGATCTAAGATGAAAGGTCTTAATTCTATGGAAATAGTTCTTATTCTATTTATAACATTTTCAATCATATTTAAAATAGTTTCAAATTTTGTAATTTGCTCTGGAGAAAAAATTTGTAAGTCATTTTTTAATAAATGTAAATTCATTTTAATTCCTATTAAAATTTGTCCAAATTCATCATGAAGTTCATGTGCTATATTTTCCCTTTCAATTTCTCTTATATTCTGTAGATATATTGATAATTTTCTTAATTGTTCTCTTGAATTTTTTAATTTTTTTTCAAATAATTTTTTCTGTCTTTCATATTCTATAAGAGTTAAAGCAAAAGAGATATCTTCTGATAGAGTTTCTAAAAGTTTAATCTCTTCTTCATTAAAAAAATCAGGTTCACTCGCATGTAATGTTAAGGAACCAACAACTTCTTTATTTATTTTCAAAGGGAAAGCACCAGTAGATTTGTAACCCCTTTTTAGTGCTTCACTAAGCCAAAGTTTCATTTTTGGATTTGAAATTAAATTATTGAATATGCATGGTTTTCCCTCTCTAATAGATGTTCCTGTTGGTCCTTTTCCTGTAGGTATATCTTTGACTGAGATATTTATTGAATCTAAATAACCATCATTGTAACCCCAATATGTGAATGGTTTTACTCTTTGAGTTTTTTTATCAACAAAACCTATCCAAGCCATTCTAAACAAGCCATCTTCAACAGCAATTTTACATGCTTTTGTTAATAATTCTTTTTTATTATGTGTTCTTACTATAAGTTCGTTTATTTTACTTAAAATAGTATATATTCTATTTAACCTTTTTATTTTTTGTTCATTGATAATTATATTTTCTTTATCTTTTTCTAATAAAATAATTTTTTCTTTTAATTTTTCAATTTCTTTCATTAATTCATTTTTTGTTAAAATCTCTTTTGAATTTATAGTTTTCATCAATATCATATTATAATAAAAAATAAATTAATACAAGCAATCTTTTATGTTCTCAAATCACTAAAATTACTTTTTTGTTAGGTGAACAATTCAAAAATGCAAAGAAAGTACCAGGTACATTTTTCGCATATTTTTAGGAGGTGAACATTTAATTGGAGATAAACATTGATAAAATAATTCAATACATCTCACAGGTTGGATTTCCAATAGTAGTTGCCTCATTCCTTCTCTTGAGAACCAATGGCAGAATAGAAAAACTCAAAGACGCCATCACAGACCTCAAATCCTCCATCGATTTACTAAAAGAAGAATTAACGAGAAGAAATTAATCTTAATTGCTTATAAAAACTAAAATCTTTTAATTTTATAAAATACATAGAAATTTATTAATATGAAGTTTTTGAAAATAATGATGGTGATTTAATAAAAAAGGATGAATTTTATTTTTAAATGTGAATTGAAATTATCATGTAGAAAAATAAAAATTTTCTAACTCTTTTAAATAATTTTTATAGACTCTACATAATATTCAGTAATGAAAAATATGAGTTTAATTAAAAAATTAAAAATAAGGTGCAGAAATGCTTGCTTTTTAATTTTATAAACTTTAATTTTTCGAATATATTAGATTAATATATTATATTTAATTAAATAAATTTATCCTACCAATTTCTTTATAATAAATATTATTTTTCTTTGAATCTTCAACTATTTTTAAATACAAATTGTCATAACTTTCCTTATAAAATTCTTCCCATATATTGAATGAAACTTCAAATTTATTTTTAAAATAGAAATTTTATGCATTATAATTTTTTAATCTTCTTCTCTTGAATAAGGCTTTAATAAAGCTTTTGGATATTTTGCCTTTCTTGAAATTAATATTAAAATAACTATTGTAAAAACATACGGTAACATTAAAAACAATTGATAGGGTAAATTAATATTTGTTTGTTGTAATCTAAGTGAAAAAGCTTCTATAAATGCAAAAAGTAAAGAACCATATAAACATTTTATTGGTATCCAATTACCAAAAGTTACAAGCGCAATTGAAATCCATCCTCGACCAGCTACCATTCCAAAAATAAACATATTGATTTGAACTAAAGTTAAATAAGTACCACTCAGTCCAATCAAAAAACCACCAATACACAAACTGAGAAAACGCATATTGATTACATTAACACCTGCAGTGTCTGCGGTAATTGGATTTTCTCCACATGTTCTTAATTCTAGACCAATCATAGTTCTAAACAAAATAAAATTAGCAATAAGTACAATAATTATTGATAAATAAACAAATAGATTTTGTTTAAAAAATATATCTCCAATAAAAGGTATATTTTTTAATATGGGTATATCTATATTAGAAAAAGTTTTTATTGTTGGTGGCACGGGTTGTACTCCAATAAAAAATCTATAAATATAATAACTTAAACCTGTACATATAAATCCCAAACCTATACCACAAACATGTTGACTTAATCTTAAATTTATTACAAGAAACCCAAAAATTAAACTAATAGTTATACCAATAAAACCGCTAATTAAAACACCTAACCATAAATTATTTGTAAATTTTACAATTAAAAAAGCAGAAGCAGCGCTTAAAGACATTATACCCTCTATACCTAAGTTTAATATTCCTGCTCTTTCATTAAATAATTCACCAATAGCACCAAATGTTAAAGGTACACTCATTCTTAAAGTAGCTACAAAAATACTTAACCAAAAATTAAAATTAATTAAAAATTCCATTTTATCTTTTTTGTACTATTATTTTATATCTTGTAAATAATAATGCTATCATCATTGTAATAAGAGTGATACCTTGAAGAACATCAACTATATAAACTGGAATACCTGTATATCTGCTCATCATTTGAGAACCTGTAAATATAAAGGAAAAAAAGAATGAGGAAAAAATTACACCTATTGGATCTAAATTTGCTAACATTGCTATAGCAACTCCGTAATAACCATAACCCGGTGATATTCCTTCAACAAGATAAAATTGAACACCACATACCTCACCAGCACCTGCTAAACCTGCTAAACCTCCACTAATAAAAGCAGCTATAAGAAATGTTTTTATTACATTTATACCGCTATATTCTGCTGCTTTTATATTATAACCAATGGCTTTAATATAATAACCTAATTTTGTCTTCTTAAAAATAAAAAATAACAGAAAGGCAAAAAGAATCGCTATGAAAAAACCCATATGAAATCTATACCCTTTAAATAGAATTGGATATTTTGCTGTAGGTAAAATTTCAGGTGAATGTGGCCAACCAGAGGAAACATCTCTCCAAACAGTATCCAAAATTGCTTTCATAATATATATAATAATGAAATTTAACATTAAAGTTGTAACTACATCATCAACTTTATAATTAACTTTTAAAAAAGCTGGTAATAGTGCTACAAGTCCACCTATAATAAAACTTAATAATATAATTAAAAGAATGTGTATAAATTTATTATTAAGAATAGGTATTGTACCAATTAAAGCAGCCATCATTGCACCACTATATAATTGCCCCTCAGCACCAATATTCCAGAATTTTGCTTTAAAGGCAATAGTTATTGCTAATCCCGTTAGGCACATTGGAGTCATTTTAATAAGAGTTTCGAGAATTGAAAATTTTGAACCAAGTCCACCAATAATTACATATTTCCATGCTAAAAAAACATTTATTTTTGCAATGATTATTAAGATGGAACTAATCGTAAAAGCAAGAAAAATGGCAAAAAATGGAAGAAATAAAGTTTTCCAAAATGGCAATTGTGGTCTCTTTTTAAAAACAATTTTCATTTGTAACTTTTTCCTTTAAATTTCCCATCATTAACAAACCAATTTTTTCTTTAATAGCATTTCTTGATAAGAAATGACCAACAATTTCTCCTTTATATATAATATATAATCTATCAGTTATTGCTAATAATTCATCTAAATCTTCTGAAATAATTAATACACCACAGCCTTTATTTCTTTCCTCAATAAATTTTTTATGTATATAATTGGTTGTTAATAAATCTAAACCTCTTGTTGGGGAAGAAGCAATAATAATTCTAGTTTTTTTACTTAATGTTTTTGCTAATAAAACTTTCTGAATATTACCACCAGACATAAATCTTGTAATAATTTTTGGATTTTTTGGTACTATGTTAAATTTTTCAATAATATCTTTTACATATTCATATATAGATTTCCATAACATCAAAAATATCTTGGTAAAATTTGAATGATTTTCTAATATAATATTTTCTGCTATATTAAAATCTAAAATTATTCCTAACTCCATCCTATCCTCTGGTATTCTTGCAATATTAAATTTTATTAATTTCCATGGTGGTAAATTTGTTATATCTTTATTATTAAAAATTATTTGACCTTTATTTACCTTTCTTACCCCAGCCAATGCTTCTGCAAGTTCTTTTTGACCATTTCCTGAAATACCTGCTACGCCAACTATTTCGCCTTCATTGATATGTAAAGTTAAATTTTTAATAGCAAATTGATTAATATCATTTTTAATAAAAATATTTTTTAATTCATAAATAACTTTTTTTTCTTTAGTTTCATTTTTTTCAAAATCATATACTAACTTAGTTCCAAACATTAATCTAGAAATTTCTTCATCAGCTATTTCTTTAGTATTTGCCTCTCCAACTTTTAATCCTTTTCTTAAGATAATAACCCTATCTGTAATATCCTTAATTTCATTAAGTTTATGAGATACAAATATAATTGATATTCCATTAATAACAAAATTTTTTAAAGTTTCGAATAATTTAATTGTTTCCTGTGGAGTTAAAACAGCGGTTGGTTCATCTAAAATTAATATTTTAACATCTCTAAATAGTGTTTTTATAATTTCAATTTTCTGTTTTTCTCCAACTGATAATTGAGATACATATAAATCAAAAAAGTTTATACTTAAACCTAAACCAAATTTTTCAGAGATTTCGTATACTTTATTTCTTGCTTTATTAAAATCTATTAATCCGAAATATGATTGACTTCTTTTATCTCCAATAATAATATTTTCTATAACTGTATGATTTTCAACTAAATTAAAATGTTGATAAACCATGCCAATTCCGTTTTTTAAAGCATCATAAGGTGAATTAAGAAAAATTTCTTTATCCTTCAAAAAAATAGAACCAGCATCTTGCTTATATAAACCAGAGAGAATTTTACATAATGTAGACTTACCAGCACCATTTTCTCCTAGTAAACCAACTATTTCTTTTTCAAAAATTTTTATATCAACCCCTTTTAGTGCTTCAATTTCAAAAAAGGATTTATAAATTCCTTTACATTCTAATAAAATATTTTTATTAGAATTAAACATTATCTAAATTCTATCTAATTAAAAATTTTATTTATTTAAAATATTTATCAAATCTTGCTGTTTGTTCGTCTATAGGTACAACATAGATTCCATTTATTATATCATTTGTTTTATTTTTCACCATATCTTTTATTTCTTGTGGTAATTTAGTTTCAAAATTATGAAATGGTGCTAAATATGCACCACCTTTTCTCATCATACTATATTCACGATAATCCATTGCTGTGAAATAACCACCTTTAACAGCTTCTATTACAGCTTTCATTGTAGGGTACATATCCCATAATGGACCAGTAATTACTAAATCTGGAGCAAGTTCCCATTGATCAGTCATATTACCAAAGGCTAAAATATTTTTTTCTTTAGCAGCATCTATTCCACCATAAATCATAGAATAAATTATATCAGCACCATTATCTATAATTCCTAATGCTGTTTCTTTTGTCTTTACTGGATCCCAAAAAGTACCAATATAAGATCCTATGACTTTTGCATTAGGATTAACCTCTTTTACTCCTACAATAAATGCATTGGCAATTCTATTAACTTCTGGTATATCCATTTGTGCGACAACACCTACTACATTAGTTTTAGTTAATTTTCCTGCTATTAAACCACAAATGTAAGCAGGTTCATGTATCCAATTATCAAAAACTGCGAAATTTGGCTCAACTGGTCCTAAACCCGATCCAAAAACAAATTTTATATTAGGGTAATCTTTTGCAACCCTACGAACAACTTCTTCATTTCCAAAAGCATCACCTGTTATTATATTGTATCCTCTTTCACAATACTCTCTTACAACTTTTTCAAAATCTGTATAACCAATATTTTCAGTCATATCATATTGAATACCATACTCCTTAGAGACTTTTAAACACGCTTGATGGATAACATTTGGCCAAGGTTCTTCAATTGGTGTTGAAAAACATGCTGCAAGTTTTAAAATTTGCTCTTCTTTTTTCACCTCTTTTGTTTTACAACCAAAAAAACCTGAAAGCATAAAAATTACTAATAAACTAAGGATTAGTAATTTTTTCATTTAATACCTCCTAAAATATATAATGATTAAAAATTAATTAATTTTTCTAATTTAACAATACTATCTTTTATTGATCCTAATTCAGGAATTTCTGGTATGCCTATTATTGGAATATCAATATTTCTTTTTTTTAACTCTTCAATTAAAATTTTAAAAAGAACTCCTGGCTTTTTTACATATCTTACTTTTTGCCAATTAATACCAGCTACTAAACCTTTCCACTCAGGTGCTGATTGAGTCAAATTATATCCACATGATGGACTACCATCAATAGCTAATATCGCAACAATTTTATAATTCCATTTGATATAATTCTCTATTTGATCAATAATTTCTTTAACGATTTTATTACATATATCAAAAAAACAAGAATTTTCATATTGTTCAAAACTTTTATCAAATCTCCCAATACCTTCATATAACATTTCAGGGCATGGCATTTGTAAAATTCCACAACCATATTTAATAATAATATCTAAAACTTCATTTATAACACCTTGTCGAAGTGCTAATCCTTCTAATTTAGAATTTTGATTAATTATACAATGACTAACAACAACTATTTTTTTAGACCTTTTATCTTTAATCATATCTAAATTATAGTCCACTTTTATATTATATCTAATTAATAAATTTTGTCAATACATACTTGATAAATTATTAAAAAATTTTATAATTGTTAAAAAGATAGAGTATATGGATATACAAAATTTAATAAATTATGCATTAGTAAAATCAATTTATGAAGAAAAGAAAGATTATATAAATATATTTATACCATTTGTACTTAAAGTTTTAGACAAAGAAAATATAGATTTTAATATAGAGATAATACAAAATAAATTAAGTAAATCTTTTGAAATTAGCATTCCTTTATATACAATAAAAACAATTATAAATAAATCAAGAAAAAAAGATTATTGTGATATTTTAAAAGATGGTAAAATTATTCTTAAAGAAAATGGTAAAAATTTTTTATATAAAATATATGAAAAAGAAAATTCTATAAATAGAGATATTAATTTAATTTTAGAAGATATAAGAGAATATATAAAAAAACAACATATAATGAAATCAAATGAACAAATTTTAACAGAATTAAAAAATTTTTTAAAATATAATATTATAGATTTAATAGAGTTTTTTAATCCGAAAGGAGAATTTAAAAATTTAAAAAAAAATGCAAATAATATTTCTATTAATAATAATAAATATATTATAGATTACTTGTTAGAAATAAATAAATTAAAAAATAATTTTTATCAAATTTTTGAAAATATTTTTTATGGTTCATTAATTTCAACTTTATTAACTTATAGTGATTTAAATATGATAAATAAAAAAATAAGTAGATTGACAATTTATTTAGACACTAATTTTGTTTTTAATATCTTTGGCTTTCGCAATCAAACAATAGCTAAATCATCAAATGAATTATATAATTTATTAAAAAGTTATAAAATAAAATTAAAAATTTTTGATTTTACAGAACAAGAAATAATAAGATTTTTAAGAAATTACAATCCTGATCAATATTTTAATTCAATTGAAGTTGATGATGTCTATTATATTTTAAAATCAAAAGGATGGACTCTTGAAGATTGTTATAATTTCATTTATTCTTTTAATGATAAATTAAAAAATCTAGGAATAGAGAAAGAATCAACAAATTTTGATTTTAAAAAAATAAACATAGAGAATGAAAAATATAAATCATTATTAAATTATAAAGAAAATACAAAATTTTTAAAAGAAATAAATGAATTTTCAATCAAACATGATTTAGCTGCCATTGAAATGATAAAAAGAATTAGAAAGACATCTAAAAGATATATAGAAGATAGTATTGCAGTTTTTTTAACATGTGATACAAAATTATCAAAATATGATTTTTATGAAGAAGGACATATAGAGAATTTTACTTGTCCAGAAATTATAAATGACAAATTTCTTACAAATTTTCTATGGTTAAAAAATCCTCAAATAAATAAAAATTTACCATTAAATTATATAATTTCATTAAATTCAGAAAATCTTATTAATAGAAATATTTGGTATAAATTTTTTGATAATCACATTAAATTAAGAGAAGAAGATAAAATTAATGAGAAAGATATTGGTTTATTGATATATCATCATAGACTTAGTGAAGATTTAACCAACATTGACTCTGATGATCAAATAACAGAGTCTTTTATATTAAATAAAATTGAAGAAGCAAAAAATGAATATAATGAGAAAATGAAAAAAAAGATTTAGAAATAGAAAAAATTATTGAAGAAAAAAATTCTTTTATAGAAGAATATAAAAAATCTGAAGAAAGAGAAAGGATTGAAAAAGAAAATTTATATAAGAAAATACTTGATATGATTGACAAAGAGATTAATAATAAAACAAAATTATTTAGTAATTTAATATCATATGGTATTCCTTTAATTCTTCTCATAATATTTATATATTTTACATTACAAAATATAATTATAATAAATATAGTAGCAACTATAGTTACATTTTTATCTTTTTTGGGATTAAACTATACAAAATTTAAAAAAATTATTTATAATAAAGTCAGAAAAATAATATCAAATAGATTAAAAAATAAATATTCAGATATTATAAAAACTTTAAATTCCCATTATTTAGATGAGAATAATCAAATTATAAATTAAAGGTGGTTTCGATCAAATTATATATTAAAGGTGGTTTTTGAGATATAGGTTTTCAATAATGCTTTGAAAATTTTGTTGTGATTTGGATATCTCAAATGAAGTAGTTCA
>Ga0315298_1007358_pt1 | contig 14544 bp, 13 predicted proteins | sample WHS_1_MG_FD_203077 | JGI IMG/M metagenome (GOLD analysis project Ga0315298, IMG submission 203077) | Extremophilic microbial mat communities from Washburn Hot Springs, YNP, Wyoming, USA - WHS_1_MG | ecosystem: Environmental > Aquatic > Thermal springs > Hot (42-90C) | place: USA: Wyoming... | reverse complement strand
TTTACTCCAACACGCACACCGACGCTGGCACCCGCAGGTAGAGGGCCAGACTCTCGGAGACGGAGAACTCCAACTTCTCCTCATCCGGCCCGATGAAGCCGACGGTCATGTCCTGCCCCAGGACGATGGAGGCGTACTGCCGGCCCACCGCCAGCAGGACCCCGCCGTCCTTGAGAATCGGGACCTTGACCAGCCCGCCGGTGACCAGGGTCTGGATGTGCTCCATCTCCGTCATCGGGCCCTGGGGGTAGCGCCGGAAGAGGAGATTGTACCGGGCGGGGGCCAGGCCCAGGGCGTAGGGGCCGTGGAATCCCGCCTCGTCCAGCGCGGTCACGGCCCGGATCAGGTCGTCCATCGCCGCGCCGACCGCGCTCCAGTCGGAGAGTTGGACCTTCTGGACGCCGGGGGCGGTCAGGAGGCCTGGCAGGCCCGCCGCGCCGTAGAAGAGCAGTTCGTCCTCCCGGCGGGCGCACGCCATGGCCGCCTGGGCCACCGGCTGAGCGTTGAACGCCAGCCCGTCCCGCTCGTAGGCCGCCAGGTCCCGCAGGGAAATCTCAAACTCCTCCACCAGGAAGGCCAGAGGGAGGGTTTTGCTCACGAACATCCCCGAGGCGACCTCCTCGTCCGGCAGGGGGATTGCCTTGAGGCCCAAGCCGTAGGGACCCTCCAGGGGCAGCAGTCTCCGGCCCGCCAGTTGGGCCTTCGCCGCCTCCACCATCACGGCGTCCATCACCGCCCAGACCTCTTCGCCAAACGGCGCACCGTCACGTCCGAGATACTTGTTGGGCATTGGTCACCTCCTCATCGCAGGGAGCCGATGGTCGGTTCCTCATCCCCGTCTTTCGCTGGAGAGGAACCCGCCAGTTCGGCGGCCATCTTGTCTACCTCGGCCTTCCCCTCGGCCAGCCACTTCGCCTCGTCGCCCGTGAGGATTTCCAGCAGCCGTTCAAACTCCCCGGCGTGGACCCGCTCCTCGTTGGCGATGTCTATGAGCACTTTTTTGGCCAGGGGGTGGTCGGTGGCGTCGGCGTGGGCCAGGTAGAGGTGGACGGCCTCGTGCTCGGCGGCCAGGTTCAGGCGGATGGCCCGGATCAGTTCCTCCAGGGTGAGTTTCCGTTCGGGGACTTTCCCGCTAAAGGGATTGACGAATTCGGGCATGGGACACCTCCGTGATTGAGTAAGGATACAAGGATGAGTCTCCTGCAAAAAGGTCATTTCACCGCCGAGACGCAGAGTACGCAGAGATTATACTGATGTAGAACTCTGCGCTCTCGGCGTCTCTGCGGTGAGTTTTTGCAGCGAAGTCAAGGATGCAAGGATACAAGGAGACAAGGGGGCAGGCGTCATCGGCCTGGGCTGCTACAATTGTATCTGGATTGCCTGGAAAGTCAAACCCTTTGTGTCCTTCGTGCCCTTCGTGGTTTTTATACCGAACGACCGCCCGCCAGCAACTGCTCAAACAGCGCCTCGTAGGCGGCGGCGGTCCGCCCGGTGCTCCAGCGCCGGGCAATCTCCTCCCGGGGGCGAACGTACCGCTCCCGTCGGCTCACGACCCGCAGGATGGCCTCCGCCAGCGCGCGGGAATCCCCCACCGGCACGATTTCGCCCATCCCCGTCTGCAGGACCGGCTGGCGGACGCCGGGCAGGTCGCTGGCGATAGACGGCGTCCCGCAGAGCATCGCCTCCACCTGGACCAGGCCGAAGGACTCGGTGGAGTTCAAACTGGGGACCACCAGGACGTCCAGATTGGGATAGAAGGCCGCCATCTCCTTCGGGGAGAGGACGCCCAGGAACGTCCAGCGGTCCCGGTACTTCTCCAGGAGCGGGGCCAGCCGCCGGGCGTACGCCTCCTCGCCCAGGACGTTCTGGTACTGTCCGGCGAAGAGGACGCGCGCGTTCGGGTAGACCTCCAGGACGCGCGGGAGGGCTTCCAGCAGGACCTCCACGCCCTTCTCTGCGGCCAGCCGGGCCGCCATCCCGATGACCGGACCGCCACCGTCCAGCCCGACCCGTCGGGCAAACGCCTCCACCTCCTCCGGAGTGGCAGGGGGCAGTTCCACCGGCGGCGGGATGACCACCGTCTTGTGGGCGAAGCGGGAGAGGAACGGGGAATGGACGGCGAAATCGTCGGTGTAGGCGACGACCCGGTCGGCCAGCAGGCCCGCCAGGTAATTCATCACGTCCACCACCCGGTTGACGAAGCCGTTAAAGGGACCGGCGGGGAGTTTCAGGTCGCAGTGGTAGGTGAGGGTGGACGGTTTGCCCATCAGGCGGGCGCGCGCCGCCACGCCCGCGGCGTCAAACTGGGGCAGGTGCAGGCTGACCACGTCGTGGCTACGGACCAGCCGCGTGGCAATGAAGCCGAAGGTGGGCATGATCACCCCTTTGCTGACGCGAAAGGCCACCGGCACGCGGACGACGCGGACCCCCTCCTGCTCCTCCGTCAGCGGGAGGGAGCGGTCGTAGCGGGAGGTCATCACGGTGACCGTGTGTCCCCGCCGGGCCAGTCCCTTCGCCAGACGCTCGGCGTAAATGGTCAGCCCACTGGTGTGGGGGCGGTAGTAGGTCAGGACGACGAGAACGCGAATGGTGAACCTCCGAATCGGGCATTTTGAGTCCTGTCACATATGCCGGTACGCCCGCGCCTTTTCCACGTAGTGGATCGCGTCGCGGCGCAGGCGCTGAATCTCCTCCTCCCGCAGTTCCCGTACCACTTTGGCCGGGATGCCCAACGCCAGGGTGCGGGGCGGGATGACCGCGCCTTCCGGCACCACCGCGCCGGCCCCGACGATGGCCTCCTCTCCGATAACAGCCCCGTTCAGGACAATGACACCGATGCCGATGAGGGCGCCGTCTTCCACCACGGCCCCGTGCAATACGGCCCGGTGGCCCACCGTTACCCCGGCCCCGACCCGGCAGGGTCGGTCCACGTCGGTGTGGATGACCGTCAGGTCCTGGATATTGGACCGGGGGCCAATGTGGATGGGGGCCTCCTCGGCCCGCAGGACGCACCCGAACCAGATGCTGGCCTCCTCCTCCACCGTCACGTCGCCGATGACGACGGCGCCCGGGGCGACGAAGACGGAAGGGTGGATGCGGGGCTTTTTCAGCCACGAATTGCACGAAAGATCACGAATTTGTTCGTGGAATTCGTGGCTCATCCGGCTATTACCTCCACCAGTGCCCGCAGCAGGTCCCGTTCCTCCTCCGGCAGGACGGTGCGCGGGTCCAGCACCAGCCGGTCCGCTTCTATGCGCGCCACCACGGGCGGGTCGTGGCGGCGGAGGGCCGCCGCGACCCGATCCGGGTCGGGGAGGGGCAGGGCCAGGAGACGGGTGGGCAGGGTCTCCTCGGGGAGACTCCCGCCGCCCACGGTGGAACGCCCGTCCACCACCTCGGCCCGGACCCCGGCCCGCGCCAGTGCCCGGCGCCAGCGGCGGGCCCGCCGGTCCAGTTCCTCCACCGGCGCGGCCATCATCCGCCAGACCGGGATGTGGGTGGTGGCCTCATCCCGCAGGTAGTGCATCAGCGTGGCCTGGAGGCCGGCCAGGCAGAGTTTGTCGGCCCGCAGCGCGCGGGCCAGGGGGTGGCGCTTCATCGGTTCCACGAACTCCGCCCGGCCCACGATGATGCCGGCCTGGGGGCCGCCCAGAAGTTTATCTCCGCTGAAGCAGACCACCGCCGCGCCCGCCGCAACGCTCTCCGGGACCATGGGTTCGTGGGCCAGGCCGAAGGCCGCCGTATCCAGCAGTGCCCCGCTCCCCAGGTCGTCCATCACCGGCACCCCGTGCGCCCGCCCCAGTTCCACCAGTTCCGGCAGCCCCACCTCCGCCGTGAAGCCGACGATGCGGAAGTTGGAGGAGTGGGCGCGCAGGATGAGGGCCACGTCCGGTTCTTCCGCCAGCGCGCGCTCATAGTCCCGCAGGTGGGTCCGGTTGGTGGTGCCGACCTCTACCAGCCGCGCGCCGGACTGGGCCATCACCTCCGGGATACGGAAGCCGCCGCCAATTTCTATCAGTTGGCCCCGGGAGATGAGCACACCCCGCCCCCGGGCCAGGACGGTGAGGGCCAGCAGGACCGCCCCGGCGTTGTTGTTGACCACCAGCGCGGCCTCCGCGCCCGTCAGTTCGCAGAGGAGTCGCTCCGCGTGGACGGTGCGGTGGCCCCGCCGCCCGGCGGGGAGGTCGTATTCCAGGTTGGAGTAGCCCCGGGCGACGGCGTCCATTGCCGCGCGGGCGGCAGCGGAGAGGGGGGCCCGCCCCAGATTGGTGTGGATGATGACCCCGGTGGCGTTGATAACGGGGCGGAGGGTAGGAGCCAGTTGCTCCTGGAGGTAGGCCGTCGCGCGGGCGACCACTTCCTCTGGCGTCGGCGGCTCGCTTCCGGCCCGTACCTCTTCCCGCACCCGGTCCAACGTCCTGCGGATAGCGGTGACGACCAGCCGGTGCCCGTAGAAAGGCATCAGGGCCTGCACGGCCGGAGCATTCAGAATCCGGTCCACGCTGGGGAGTTGGCGGAGAGTAGCAGTCATTCTGGCACCTTTCCCATCTCCAACTGGCCCAGGTAAATGAGGGTTTCTAAGTCCTCGGCCTCTTCCGGGGCATACCGGGCCACCACCTCCCGGACCCGGGCCAATTCCTCATCGGAGGCCAGGCCCAGCATCCGGGTGATGTCGGCAATATCCTGGGCGCGGGAGGAGGCCATTTTCATCAGCACCAGATACGGCAGGTCCAGCACCGGGTATCCGGCGGGGTCCTCTCGGGGGTGGGCCAGCGCCTCCTCCAGCCAGGGGAAATCGCCCAGGACTACATCCACCTCAATGCCCTCTGGAGACTGGAGGAAGAACCCCGGCACGGCAAGGGGGGAGATAAAGCGGTAACCGGCCGCTTCCAGGCGTTGCCGGACCCGCTCACCGTCTATGTGGCGGACCAGGATGTCCAGGTCTCGGGTGGCCCGCTCCGGCATATAGGCGCGGGTGGCCACCGCGCCCGCGATTGCCCAGGGGATTCCCTCCAGCAAGGAGCGCAGGTCAGGCCAGGAGTGCATCGCTGTCCTCCGCTCCAGAAATGGGGCGCCACTGCCGGTACCGGGCCGGGCCCGCCGCCGGCACATCTCTATCAGCACCCGTCGCCGCCGGGCCGGGGTGAGGTCTCCATCGGGCGCGAGGGCCGCAATCGCCGCTGGTACTCTCATGGCCGTGTCTCCTGCCTCAAATTGTACCGGGTTGTGGGGGATATGTCAAACAGGGACGGAGCGGGTATGTCCCAATTTTATCGGGCCTGGCCGCTTTGTAGGACAACTGCGAGCAGTTGTCCCACAACTTTGGGACACACCCGACGGAGTGCCCACTTGCCAAAGGGATAGAATGTGGTAAAATATCCACCGCTCTGGCCCGCTAGCTCAACAGGTAGAGCAGGGGACTCTTAATCCCTTGGCTGCAGGTTCGAGTCCTGCGCGGGTCACCTGTTCGGTCCTCCGGACGGAGGAGGAGGGAACCCCGATGCCCCGCGTGGTCACTCTGGTGACCTGGGCCTTCGCCCCGGAATGGCTGACCGTAGAGGAAGCGGCGGAACTTTCCGGCCATGACCCGGAGGTGATCCGTGAACTCATAGAGGATGGCACCCTGGAGACCCGGGAAGAGGGCGGGGTGTACCTGATTGAGAAGGCCAGCCTGCGGGAGTTCCAGGAGGCCCTGCTCATGTTGCGGCAGTTGATGGAGTGAGTCCTTCCAGCCCACGGGCGCCCCACCCTACCGGTGGGGCGCTTTTGTTACAGGATAGGATGTGTTTAGGTAGAGCCCTATGTCCGACTCATTTGACCCAACCGAGTGGATTACCACTAAAGAAGCGGCCGAATTGACGGGGTATTCCTCTATCCACTTCAGGCAACTGGCCCAGCGAGGGAAAATAGAAGGATTGAAAAAGGGCCGCGACTGGCTTTTGCGGAAGAAAGCGGTCATCACTTACGTTGAGGAAATGAAGCGCCTGGGTAAGGCCAAACACGATCCCTGGCGGACTGGGGCCCGTCGCAGACTATACGAGTGAGATTTTTAGCGCCCGCTGCCGGCAAGGCTGGTGGGCGTGTGTATATACTTTCGGGTCAGAGGAGGAGTATGCCAAGATACCACCGTTACAAACATAAACCCGGGGGATACTGGAGGGGAAGAAGCCGCTGGGGAAGATACTACACCAAGAAAGGGTGTGCCCCTGTATTGTTGGTGTCTCTACTGCTACTGCTGATCCCGCTCATCTTGGGGATGAAGAGAAACCTATAAACTCTCGGGGAGGGCTCTAATGGGATACGTAGAAAGTAGCCTGATGCCCAACGAACGAATCCTCTTCAGAGCGCATGTTCATCCAATCGTGTTCCTCCCTCCCGCCCTCTCTATTCTCATCGGCATCCTCCTCGCCCTCCCCGGACTGGGCTCCTCTCAGCAGGTTCAGCCCCAGACTCAACCCGATAGCGCCGTCTCTCTCCTCATTCTCACCGCCTGCTGCGCCTCTGCCTTCTTCGTCGCCAACGGGGTGTGGACGGGAATCCAGGCCCTGGTTCTCATCCTCACCACCGAATTCGCTGTGACGAATCGGCGGATCATTGCCAAAAGGGGCTTCATCCGCCGCCACACGCTGGAAATGCTCCTGGGCAAGGTGGAGAGCATCTCCGTACATCAAAACATCCTGGGCCGGTTATTGAACTTTGGCACGGTCACCGTGATCGGAACGGGCGGGACGCGGGAAAGTTTCCGGGCCATAGCGAATCCCATGAGGGTACGCAGAAACATCCATCAGATCATTGAACGGCATACGGCCCCGACGTCCCCTCCGGGACGCGCCTCGCTCTGAAGTGGTTCCACCTATGGATGTCTCAACCCCCATCCGTCCCGGTGTGCTGCTGGAGGGAGCAGTCTTCCCCGAGCCCCTGCGGGTCGTGCGGGTGGAGCAGACCGGCACGCACCTGCGGGTCGGCGGGCAGGGATGCCGAACCGGCCACTATCACGAGCGCCTTCTGACCCCCGAACAGGTACAGGCCCTGCGGGTGATTCCCGCCGAAGCCCCCTTTGACGGCGACCCCCACCGCTTCCGCCTCGGCCTGGAGGCCGCCCGCCTGGGCCTGGCCTACGAGTACGACCCGTACTTTTCCCTCTCCATCGCCCGCGTGGACCCGCTACCCCACCAGTTGGAAGCCGTCTACGATGCCATCCTCCCGCTCCCCCGCATCCGTTTTCTCCTGGCCGACGACGCCGGCGCCGGGAAGACCATCATGGCCGGACTGCTCCTCAAGGAGTTGAAACTCCGGGGACTGGTCCAGCGCACCCTCATCGTCGTCCCGGCCAACCTGGCCTTCCAGTGGCAGCGGGAGATGCGGGACCGCTTCCGGGAACGGTTTGACATCCTGCGGGGCGAGGACCTGAAAACCGCCTACGGCGTCAACCCCTGGCAGGACCGTCCCCAGGTCATCACCTCTATGGACTGGGCGAAGCGGGAGGACGTCCTGGAGAGTTTGAGTCGCACCACCTGGGACCTGGTCATCGTGGACGAGGCCCATCGGATGAGCGCCAGCGACCCGGAGCACAAGACGGAGCGCTACCGGTTGGGGGAACTCCTCTCCCGGCAGACCCACCATCTCCTGCTCCTGACCGGTACGCCCCATAAAGGGGACCCGGATAACTTCTGCCTCTTCCTGCAACTCCTGGACCGGGATGTGTACGGCGACGTGCGCAGCCTGGAGGAGGCGATCCAGCGCAATCACGCCCCCTTCTACCTCCGCCGCACCAAAGAAGCGCTGGTCACCTTCCCCGACCCGGAGACGGGCCAGGTGCGCCGTCTCTTCACCCACCGGGAGGTGCGGACGGTGCGGTTTGATCTGGACGGCCCGGAGTTTGCGTTCTACGACGCACTGACGCGCTACATCCAGGACCAGTCCATTCGGGCCTCTCTGGACCCCTCCGCCCGGGGGCGGGCCCTGGGGTTCACAATGGCCATGTACCAGCGCCGGTTCGCCTCCAGCCTCCACGCCCTCCGGCTCAGCCTGGAGCGCCGCCTGAAACGGCTGGAGGAGCGCCTGCGCGAATCTCCCCCCGCCACCCCTCCCGACCTCTCCCGCCTGGAGGATATAGACGAACTCCCGGAGGATGAGGTCCATCGCCTGGAAGAGGAAGTGGAACGAGCTTCTCTTCCCTCCGAACGGGAAGTAATCCGGCAGGAAATAGAATCTCTGCGGGGGCTCATCGGGCAGGCCCGCGCGCTGGAGGAACGCGGGGTCTCCTCCAAACTGAACCGGCTGCGGGAGGTCCTGACCGACCAGAACATCTTCGGCGACCCGCGGACCAAACTGCTGATTTTCACCGAATTCCGGGAGACGCTGGACTACCTGGTGGCCGAGTTGCGCCGCTGGGGGCTGAAAGTGACCCAGATTCACGGCGGGATGAAGGTCGGCGACCGGGATACACCCGGCACACGCCTCTATGCCGAGCGAGAGTTTCGGGAGGAGGCGCAGGTACTGGTGGCGACGGAGGCCGCCGGGGAGGGGATCAACCTGCAATTCTGCTGGTTGATGATCAACTACGACATCCCCTGGAACCCGATGCGGCTGGAGCAGCGCATCGGCCGCATCCACCGCTACGGGCAGGAGCACGATTGTCTGGTCTTCAACTTCGTCGCCGCCAATACCCGCGAGGGGCAGGTGCTGGAGCGGTTGCTGGACCGGCTGGCGGAAATCCGCCGCGAACTGGGTAGCGACCAGGTGTTTGACGTGGTGGGGGAAGTCGTCCCGGCCAACTATCTGGAACGGCTCTTCCGCGACCTCTACGCCGGGAAAATCACCCAGCAGGCGGTCCTGGACCGGCTGGTGCAGGACATTGACCGGGAGCGGTTCGCCCGCATCTGCCGCTCCACGCTGGAAGGGCTGGCGAAGCGGGAACTGAACCTGGTCGCCATCCTGGGCCGGACGGCGGAGGCCCGGGAACGCCGCCTGGTGCCGGAAGTGGTGGAGGCGTTCTTCCTGCAGGCCGCGCCAGTGGCTGGCCTGCCCACCCCCCGGGGGCGGAACGGGGTGTACACCGTCGGTCGGATTCCCCGCCACCTCCAGACCGTGGGCCAGCGCCTGGAGCCCCGTTTCGGCCCCCTGGCCCAGGAGTACCGCCGCATCACCTTTGACCGCCGTCGCCTCAGCGATGATCCCACCCTGGAGTGGGTCACCCCGGGGCATCCCCTCTTTGAAGCCGTGCGGGAGCATACCTGGGAGGAAGTGCAGGAACACCTGCGTCGGGGCGCCGTCTTCTACGACCTGACCCGCACCGCTCCGGCCCGCCTGGAGGTGTACACAGCGTCGGTGGCCGACGGACGCGGAAACACCCTCCACCGCCAACTCTTCGTGGTGGAGGTGGAGGCATCGGGGGAAATGCGCCTGCGCCAGCCCACCGTCTTCCTGGACCTGATCCCCGCCGGAACGGAGGCCCGGGCCGATTCCCCTGTTCCGCTGGAGCGGGAGCGGGTGGAGTCGTTCCTCCTGGGACAGGGCCTGGTCCCCTTCCTGGAGACGGTCCGCCGGGAGCGTCAGCGGGAACTGGATACCATCGCCCGGCACGTGGAATTGAGCCTGCTGACCCTGATAGACCGGCAACAGCGGCAGGTGGGAGAACTTCTCCAGCGGCAGGAATGGGGGGAGGACGTCTCTCTGGCCCTGCGGGAGGCGGAGCGGCGGCTGGACGAGTTGAACGACCGGCTGGAGCGACGGCGGGAGGAACTGGCCCGGGAGCGGGAACTGACCATCGCCGACCTGACCCTCATCGGCTCGGCGCTGGTCCTGCCCGACCCGGAGCGGGAGCATCTGGCGCCAATGGTGCGGGACGAGGAGGTGGAGCGCATCGCGATGGAGAAGGCAATGGCCTACGAGCGGGCGCGGGGGTGGGAGCCGGAGGACGTTTCCGCCCAGGACCGGGGATTTGACCTCATCTCTCGCCATCCTGCCAGCGGCCAGGTGCGGTTTATAGAGGTGAAGGGCCGTGCCGGTGTGGGGTCGGTAGTGTTGACCCGCAACGAGTACCAGACGGCGGAGCGGCTGCGGGGCGACTACTGGCTCTACGTGGTCTTTGACTGCGCCACCCTGCCCCGTCTGGTCCCCATCCAGGACCCGACGCGGCTGGGGTGGGAGCCGATTGTGCGGGTGGAATTCTACCAGGCCAGCCCCCAGACGTTGCTGGCCGCCGGACGGCATGAAACGTGAGCAGTCTATGGGTGGAGGGAGACATGGCAACTGCCCGCGAGAGAATCATTGCGTATCTTCAGAAGCATCCCGAGGGCGTGGACGATGACGAACTGGCCCGCGCCCTCGGCCTGCGCCAGCGCCAGCAGGCCAATGCCATCTGTCGCCAACTGGCGGGAGAGGGCCTGGTAGTGCGAAGAGTGGTGAGTGGGAAGATTCACAACTTCTGGCAGGGGACTGCCGAACCCGAAATTTCCCCGCCCCCGCCGCAGATAAGCATTCCCGAAGGCGCTCCCTGGTTCTGGGAGGGGAACGTCCAGGCGGCAGTGGTTCGCTTCCTGGAGGCGCGGGGCTACACCATCCTTTGCCAGGCCGATGCCGGGCGCAGAGAGCGTGGGAAGGACATAGAGGCCCAAACGGAATCCGGTCTCCTGTGGGTCACCGTCAAAGGCTATCCCCAAAGGGCCCTCAAAACGATGCCGTCCACCCAGGCTGGACACTGGTTCAAAGACGCTTTCTTTGATCTGGTCTCCTGGCGCGGTGAGCGCCCGGATGTCTCTCTGGCAATGGCCCTGCCTGATTTTCCCCGCTACCGGCGGCTGGCGGAGAGAATCCGGTGGCTCCAGCCTGTCCTGAAATTCGCATTCCTGTGGGTCGCCGAAAACGGCAATGTTCACATAGAGGGAAGCCTGTAACAGCGGCCGTAGCCTTCGCCGAATGCTTTTGGGATGCAGATGAAAGAGTATCGGCGGAGACCGACACCCGGCACGAAGTGCCCAGGGAGAACGATTTCAATCGGCCTATCGTTACGGTGTCCGGAACCGGAATCTGGCTTGAAGAAAAAATGGAGGAGACGCCATCCGTTCGCCGTCTTATTGAAACCGACGAGATGCCCATCGGCGTAATCTCGGAGCATTCCCGCCGCGACCAGAACGTCCGCAAGGGGCACCTGCACACCCTGCACGTCTGGTGGGCCACCCGGCCGCTGGCCGCATGCCGGGCGGTGCTCATGGCCACCCTCCTCCCCGACCCGGCCGACCCCGCCTGTCCCGAACCCTTCCGGCAGGCGGCGCGGGAGGCGCTGCGGGCGTTCACCGGCCGGGACCTCTCCGACCCGCTGGCCCTGCGTCGGGCGCTCCTGGACTTCATCGGCCACTTCGCCGACTGGGAGAACGCCCACAACCGGTCGTTCGTGGAGGTGGCCCGGAAACTGGTGGCCGCCGCCCACCCCGACGGCCCGCCCCTGGTGGTGGACCCCTTCGCCGGTATCGGCTCCATCCCCTTTGAGGCCCTGCGCATCGGCGCCGATGCCTTCGCCGGTGACCTGAACCCCGTGGCGGTGCTCCTGAACCGGGTGGCCCTGGAGTATCTTCCCACCTACGGCCCGCGGCTGGCGGACGCGGTCCGCCGGTGGGGGCAGTGGGTGCGGGAGCGGGCGGCGGAGGACCTGGCCCCCTTTTACCCCCCGGAGCCGGACGGTTCCATCCCCCTGGCCTACCTCTGGGCGCGGACCATCCGCTGCGAGGGCCCGGGGTGCGGCGCGGAGGTGCCCCTGGTGGGGCTGCTCTGGCTTTCCCGCAAGGAGAAACGCCGGGTGGCGTTGCGCTATCGGGGCGTGCGGGAGGTGGGAGGCGGTCGGGTGGAGTTTGAGATTTTTGAGCCGAGGTCGGAGGCGGAGGTGCCGCCGCCCATCGTGAAGCGCTTCGCCGCCACCTGCCCGGTCTGCGGCTACACCACGCCGTATGCGCGGGTGCGGGAGCAGATTCGCGCCCGGCGGGGCGGGACGCGGGACGCCCGGATGATCGCCGTCATCACCCTGCGGCCCGACGGCAGCCGGGGTTTCCGCCTGGCCACGGAGGAGGACGAGGCCGTCGCCCGGCGGGCCGCCGACGAACTGGCCCGCCGGGAGCGGGAGCACCGGGGCCCCCTGCCGCTGGTGCCGGATGAGATGCTGCCGCCGGAGGGCACCCTGGGCTTCCGCGTGAACCTCTGGGGCATGGAGACCTGGGGCGACCTCTTCACCCCGCGCCAGGCGCTGGCCCTGGCCACCTTTGTGCGCCGGGTGCGGGAGGCCCACGGGCAGGTGCTGGCGGAAACGGGCGATGCCCCCTTCGCCAGGGCCGTCGCCACCTGCCTGGCGCTGGCGGTGAGCAATCTGATTCATTATTCAAGTTCCATCTCGTTCTACGCCCTGGACCATATGATTTCTGCCTTTGTTCAGGGCAGCGGCCTTCCGATGCGCCCGGACTTTGCCGAGGCCAACCCGCTGATGTCCAGACTGGTGGGCGGGCTGGAGTATGCCCTGGAGCAGGTGGCCCAGGTGCTGGAACAGGAAGGCGCGCGGGGCTTCCGTCCCGGCACCGTCCGGCAGAGTTCGGCCACGGCCATCCCCCTGCCCGACAGGTCGGTTCCCTACGTGGTCACCGACCCGCCCTACTACGACGCCGTGCCCTATGCGGCCCTCTCCGATTTCTGCTACGTCTGGCTCCGGCGCATGGTGGGCGACCTTTACCCCGACCTTTTGGGCTCCCCCCTCACCCCGAAGGCCGAGGAGTGCATTATGGACCCCGGCCCTCCACCGCCGGGCGAAGCGGAGAAGAGCAAAGAGTTCTTTGAGACCACAATGGGGCGGGCTCTGGCCGAATGCCGTCGGGTGCTCCGGCCCGACGGGCTGGCGGTGGTGCTCTTCGCCCACAAGGGGACGGCCGGCTGGGAGGCGCTGCTGAACGCCCTGGTGCGGGCCGGCTGGACGGTCACCGCCTCCTGGCCCATTGAGACGGAACGGGGCGCCCGGATGCGGGCCAAGAACTCCGCCGTGCTGGCCTCGTCGGTCTTCCTGGTCTGCCGGCCCCGGCCGGAGGACGCCGGAGTGGGGGAGTGGCGGGCGGTGCAGGCGGAACTGAACCGGCGCGTCGCGGCGTGGCTTCCCCGCCTGGAGGCCGAGGGCATCCACGGGGCGGATGCCATCTTCTCCTGCCTGGGGCCGGCGCTGGAGGTCTACAGCCGCTACGAGCGGGTGGAGACGGCGGGCGGGCAGGTCATCCCCCTGGGGGATGCGCGCAACGGAAAGGGGCAGGTGGTCCAGCGGGGGTATCTCTCCTACGTGTGGGAGGCGGTGGCGCGGGAGGCCCTGCGCATGCTCTTTCGGGAGGCCGACCCCGCCGGGTTTGAGGAGGACGCCCGGCTCACCGCGATGTGGCTCTGGACGCTGCGAGTGCGGGCCAACGGCGGGGCTGTTCAGGAAGAGTCCCTCTGGGAGGAGGAAGATGAGGAGGGAAGCCGCCCGAGGACAGCCGGGTGGGCCCTCCCCTACGACGACGCCCGCCTGATGATCCAGGCCCTGGGGGCGGATGAGGCCCGCCTGAAACGGCCCGGGGGCATCCTGGAGGTGCAGGGCAACACGGCGCGCCTGCTTTCGGTGGCGGAGCGGCGGCGCTTTCTCCTGGGGGAGGCGCGGGAGGAGCGGGCGACCGCCGGGCGCCCCCCGTCCCGGGGCCAACTCCCCCTCTTCGGGGAGATGCCGGCCCGGGAAGAGGAGCCTCCGGCCCTCCGGCCCGGCCGGACGACGCTGGACCGGTTACATCAGGCGATGCTCCTCTTTGCGGCGGGGCGGAGCGAGATGCTGCGCCGGTTCCTGGTGGAGGAGGGGGCGGGCCGTGAACCTGCCTTCTGGTCCCTGGCGGACGCCCTTTCCCGGCTCTATCCGTCCCATTCCCCGGAGAAGCGCTGGGTGGACGGGCTGATCGCCAGACGGAGGAGTCTGGGGATATGAAGGAGACGGCAGATCCTGCCGAATGGTATCGGACCTTCCGCCGGCAGGTTCGCCAGGCCCGTTGGGCCGACCCGCTACGGGAATCGGCGCTGGCCGGCCGGAAGTGGACCGGGCACATCTCTGGGACAGCACCGCCGGTCGTTTCCGGCAGTTATGGTAGAATAGGTAGTGGAGGAAACCATGAGCAACTGGGTGGACACAGCGAAAGAACAGGAAGAGTTATCAGAGGTGCCGGGGTTTGCTGATTCAGCGCGCGCGCCGGTAGGTATCCTGCCCGACTGGTTAGAGAAAGAGTATCGCGGCGCCCGATGGGTGCGGGTGGATTTGCACCTGCACACGCCGGGGGTTTGCTCTTTCCGGTGCCCGCCCGGCCTGGACCCCATCAATCCTGAGCACAAGGAGCAGATCATTGAGCAATACGTGGAGCAACTGGTGCAGCAGAGCATCCAGGTGGCCGCCATCACAGATTATCAGGGCATCCGACCGGAGTGGTTTGAGCCGATCCGTGAGAAGGCCCAGGCGCGCGGGATATGGGTCTATCCGGGTGCCGAACTCTCTTTTGAAGAAGG